>Ga0209573_1001263_pt1 | contig 40867 bp, 38 predicted proteins | sample TNRBio252014_DNA_FD_185870 | JGI IMG/M metagenome (GOLD analysis project Ga0209573, IMG submission 185870) | Wastewater treatment Type I Accumulibacter community from EBPR Bioreactor in Madison, WI, USA - TNR Reactor_6/25/2014_ DNA (SPAdes)... | ecosystem: Engineered > Bioreactor > EBPR >...
TTTGCATCACATGGTATTCGAAGTCGTCGACAACGCCATCGACGAAGCATTGGCCGGGCATTGCGATGAAATCACCGTGACCATCCATCCCGACAATTCCATCAGCGTGCTCGACAATGGCCGCGGTATTCCGACCGGCATTAAGCAAGACGACGAATTGAAACGCTCCGCTGCGGAAATCGTGATGACCGAGCTGCATGCCGGCGGCAAGTTCGACGACAATTCATACAAAGTGTCCGGCGGTTTGCACGGTGTCGGCGTGTCGGTAGTCAATGCGTTGTCGGAATGGCTGAAACTGACCATCCGCCGCGACGGCAAGGCGCATCATATGGAATTCCGCATGGGTGTGCCGGTGAAACCGCTGGAAGTCATCGGCGAAAGCGAACGGCACGGTACCGAAGTGCATTTTCTCGCCAGCAAGGAGATTTTCGGCAACGTCGAATTTCATTACGATATTTTCGCCAAACGTTTGCGCGAACTGTCGTTCCTCAACAATGGCGTGAAAATCCATTTGATCGATCAGCGTACCGGCAAGGATGAAAACTTCGCGTTTACCGGCGGCATCAAAAATTTCGTCGAATACATCAACCGCAGCAAAACCGTGCTGCATCCGTCGGTTTTTTACACCAGCGGCGTGAAAGACAATATTACCGTCGAAGTTTCGATGCAATGGAACGACAGCTATACCGAACAGGTGCTGTGTTTTACCAACAACATTCCGCAAAAAGACGGCGGCACGCATTTGACCGGCCTGCGCGCGGCGATGACGCGCACGCTCAACAATTACATCGAAAAGAACGAACTGGCGAAAAAAGCCAAGGTGGAAACCTCCGGCGACGACATGCGCGAAGGCTTGTCGTGCGTGCTGTCAGTGAAACTGTTCGAGCCTAAGTTTTCGTCGCAAACCAAGGAAAAATTAGTGTCATCCGAAGTGCGCCCGGTGGTCGAGGAAGTCGTGTCGCAAAAGTTTTCCGAATATCTGCTGGAAAATCCGATTGATGCCAAAACCATTTGCAACAAAATCATCGATGCTGCCCGTGCCCGAGAAGCGGCGCGCAAAGCCCGCGAACTGACGCGCCGGAAAGGCGTGCTCGACAGCATGGGATTGCCGGGCAAACTGGCCGATTGCCAGGAAAAGAATCCGGCATTGTGCGAACTGTATCTGGTCGAGGGCGATTCCGCCGGCGGTTCCGCCAAACAAGGACGCGACCGCAAATTCCAGGCGATCATGCCGCTCAAGGGCAAGATTCTGAATGTCGAAAAAGCCCGTTTCGACAAGCTGATCTCATCGCAGGAAATCATTTCGCTGATCACCGCGCTGGGGACCGGCATCGGCAAGGATGAATACAATCCGGACAAACTGCGTTACCACCGCATCATCATCATGACCGACGCGGACGTTGATGGCTCGCATATCCGCACGCTATTGCTGACGTTTTTCTACCGGCAGATGCCGGAATTGATCGAACGCGGTCACGTCTACATCGCGCAACCGCCGCTGTACAAAATCAAGCATGGCAAGAAGGAACGCTATGTCAAGGACGACCATGAATTGAAGCAATACATGCTCAGTCTTGCCCTCGACGGCGCCGAACTGCATCCCGGCGAAGCCAAACCGCCGTTGAGCGGCGATGCACTGGCGCAAATCGCTAACGAATACATCCTCGCCGAAGCGGTCATCGAGCGCATGAGCCAAGCGATCGACAGCACCGTCATGCACGAATTGCTGCGCCAGCCCGACATCGACCTGAGCAATGGCCAGGCCGCCGCCGACAGCGCGGCTCGTCTCACGGCGCGGGTCAAGGATGTCGAAATCGCCGCCGAGTTCGATGAAATTCACGAACGCTACCGCCTCAAAATCATGCGCCTGACCCACGGCAACATCGTCACCAGCTACCTCGACAGCGACTTTCTCGACAGCGGCGACTACGAACAAATCTGCAAAACTTCGCAAGTGTTCGACGGCTTGATCAGCCAAGGCGCTTACGTGCAACGCGGCGAACGCAAGCAATCGGTCAGCGAATTCAAACAAGCGCTGGAATGGCTGCTGGACGAAGCCAAAAAAGGTGTCAACATCCAACGCTACAAAGGCCTTGGTGAAATGAACCCGAGCCAGCTCTGGGAAACCACCATGGACCCGCAAAACCGCCGCCTGCTGCGCGCGCAAATCGAAGACAGTATTCTCACTGACGAGATCTTCACTACATTGATGGGTGATGTGGTTGAACCGAGAAGGGCGTTTATTGAAAGGAATGCGTTGAGAGCGACTAATATTGATATTTGATAATAGATCCCTCTATCTTATTGGTCATTGACCATTACACTTTCAAGCCTTCATCATTCTTGCGTCAGAGCTATACCTGTTTGCACAACCACTCTATCCCGTTCGATCACTTTTCTGAAGCTCTCGCTCGCCGTTGTCCAATCGACGATGTCCACTTTATAAGGCAGATCCGACTCCGCAAAAGCTTCCGCCAATTGTGCAGCCAAATCTATTCCCAGCGGCTTTCCCCTGTTGATCGCCAAATCCAGATCGGAGTATGGCTTGGCACGACCGGTAGCACGGGAACCGAAAGCCCATACGGCACAATCCGGAACATGTTCATGCAAAATGTTTCGTATGATCAACCAATCGGCTTCGGATACGGTAATCGGTGGCCGGTCGCTCATTTCGTCAGGCGTTGCATCAATTGCTGATGCAGATATTGCGCTTCTTTCAGAAAACCCGGGATCGCATCCACCACCTCGCGTGCGATGGCCTCATCATACGTATGACTGGTTTTTGCCCGCATATCGCGATACCGTCGCCATTTCGGCCAATCTCCCAGTAACAAACCCTGCTCATTGGCGGAACGTATCAGATAATGAAAATCGGCCTGGTCAAACTCTGCCGGATTAGCTGCCGATGCTTCCAGGTAGCGCTTGAGAATTTTATGCGCAAGCTCGTAAGTAATTTTAAAGCGTTGAATCAAACCATCGCGGATCTGAGTGTCACTGATATCGGATTGATAACGCACCCACCCTTCCGTCAATCGAGTAATTGCATTCGTTAAAGAAGAAATATCGAGGGGCATAGAAGATGCGCTTAATGAGTCGCACATAAGTGTTACTTTCTGGTTAACAACCATAGGAGCACCGCTCCGAGAACTAGCCAAATTACAGGATCCCATGATTTAGCTTTTGCTGTACTGAAAACATCGTTTTGAATCCAGCTGAGTACCTTCTCTGGGCTTTCGTGGTATGGGATATACTTGATATCAGAAAGTACGGAAGGGATCTCTGATTCAGCATCAAGCTTTATTGGAACTATCTGCTTGTTCTCAGAACGTGCTAATTCGATTTCGCGTGCAACCCATTCCGAATTTTGAGAGTTCGATGACCAAAGCAAGAGAAAAAGATCACAATTCCGAATTGCACCATAGATTTTCTGTACCAGCGATTCTCCGGGAATAACGGAATGCTCCGCAAAAAAAGTCTTTATATGCGGATCGTTGATCATTCCGCGTATATGATGCACAATTTCCAGATCAGCTGTTGAATAGCTTATGAAGATGCTAAAAGTCATAGCTTTAAGAAACTCCAAATTAAAATAGAAATTCGAAATGACGCAGTTAATGCATCAAAAATTAAATCCAGCTTTGAAATCACATGCTGCATGCTATTTGCATTTTCTTACTAAAAACACGTCAACAATATTTTCAATATAACACATTCGATGAAAGCGTCAGCAAGGCGGCTCGAACCAAGTTTATTGCAGAAAATTCAACTGGTGCATTGGTCAACCGCTTTCACCCGACAACCAGCTCCACATGCTGGCCGGTGCGAGTGGTTAACGTAATCAGCATATCCAGGCTGAATTTTTCCCATTTGCCGCGCATCAGGTCGGATACGCGGGATTGGCCGATGCCCAGTTTCTCTGCTGCTTCTTGCTGCGTCCAGCCGCGTTGCTTGATGGTATCGCGCAAACGCGCCATCAATTCCGCTCGCATAGCAAGCAACGTGGATTCTTCAGTGGAGAAACCCAGGTCGGCAAATACATTGCCGCTGGAATCAATTACCGGTTCTTTACTCATGATTTAATCTCCTATTTGCCGATAGCGGCGGATCGCAAGTTCGATGTCTTCGCGCCGGGTTTTCTGCGTCTTTTTCTGGAATGCATGCAAGACGTAAATCACATCGGCCATTTTTGCGACATAAATGATCCGCCATTCTCCTTTGATATGCAGTCGAATTTCGTAAGCACCGGCACCGATATTCAACATGGGTTTAAAATCAGACGGCATACCCCCGCGTTGCACCGCGTCAAGTTGAAAACCAGCTTCACGGCGTACTTCTTCAGGAAAACTTCTGAGATCATTCAGGTTTGAGCCAACGAATTTCAGTAATTTCATCGGCATCATTATAGAAATACTTCGATAATTTATCAAAATATTTCTATAACTGGATCAAAAAAGTATTTTGGTATCCTGGAAAATCGTTAAACAAAAGCATACCTGATTTATTTTAGTCCTGATGAATCGAATAACCCATTGTGCATTTGCTTAAAAAACGATCAAGCCCGCTCGCGCTTGCAGAAAGGCAGAAAACAAGGAAAGATGTCGTCTATAATCTCATGATTATTAATTTTAGTAATCCATTTAAGTTGTCATCTCCAAAATTCAAATTAAACCCATGCGCTGCTGGTTTCGTACCTTAGTCGTTTTCCCCATCCTGTTCCTTAGCGCTTGCGCGATGGGGCCTGATTTTATTCGCCCGCAAGTCGATGTCGCGGAGAAATTCCGGCTCGATCCGGTCGAGGGAGAGTCGATTGCCAACATGCGCTGGTGGGAGTTGCTACAGGATGAAACGCTGCAACAGTTGATCCGGCAGGCATTGCAGGAAAATAAGGATCTCAAACGAGCTATCGCCAGTGTCGAGGAATTTCAGGCGAAATCGCGCATTGCGTTCATGGATTTTGTGCCTCATGTGGATTACGATGCGAACGCGCCGGCGTTTGGCACACTGGGAGGTTTCGGGATTCCCGGCTTCCCGACGCCGTTCAACTATTTCGGGCGGGGCACGCTAAATTGGGAAATCGATATCTGGGGCAGGATTCGCCGCTCCAACGAAGCCGCCCGCGCCGAACTGATGGCACGGGAGGAGAATCGCCGCGCGATTATCCTGGCGCTCATCAGCGCAGTCGCGCAATCCTATTTCGATCTTTTGCAATTTGACATTCAGCGGGATATTGCATATCGCGCATTGTCTTCATGGGAAGAATCCGTTGCTATTTCGCGCGCGCAACTGCAAGGCGGCATCATTTCGCGCCTCGATCTGGATCAATTCGAAGCGGAGCGCGCGAATGCAGCTTCCCGGGTAGCCGAACTTGAACGCCGGGTGGTGCAAAAAGAAAATGAACTCAGTGTGTTGCTAGGCAGAAACCCAGTCGCGATAGCACGCAGGCACCTGCTGACAGAGCAGGTGGTTCCGCCGGAAGTGCCCGCCGGTCTGCCGTCCGAATTGCTGCAACGCCGTCCCGATATTCTTCAGGCGGAACAAGCTTTGGCAGCCGCCACCGCCAGAATCGGCATGGCCAAAGCCGCACGATTTCCAAAACTTTCGATTACCGGTTTTCTCGGCGTGGCCAGCCCGGCTTTATCCAATTTGCTCCTTTCTAGCAGCGAGTTCGGTGTCGGTGGTCTGGGTTTAGCGGGTCCATTGCTCAATGCGCAGAGTCTCGGTTTTGAGCAGCGTGCCGCGGAAGCGCAGGCAAAACAGGCGTTAGCGCAATATGAACAAACGATCCTGATTGCATTCAAAGAAGTCGAAGACGCATTAGTGGCGATCAGCACCATCAGCGAGCAACTTAAGGCGCAGCGGCAGCAAGTTGACGCGCTGCACTCAGCTTTGCACATTGCAAACCTGCGCTATCAGGGCGGTATTACCAGCTATGTCGATGTGCTGCTCGCCAAACGCAACCTGTTTGACGCTGAATTCTCCCTGAGCGCGGCACAGCGCTTTCATCTGGTATCCGTTGTTCAGTTATACAATGCGCTGGGTGGCGGATGGACACCGGAAAGCGGCCGCGATAATGATACCAAGTAAAACTATACTGAACTCACACGCATCAACACGGAGGGAATCATCATGAATGACTATCAAATCGCTGTCATTACGGGCAGTCTTCGCCGGGATTCATTTAATCGCAAGCTGGCGCACGCCATGACAAAATTATCGCCCCCGGGGTTTTCATTCAAACACATCCGGATTGATGATCTACCGCTTTATAATCAAGATGATGACAGCAATCCGGCAGAACCGGTAAAACGGTTAAAAGCCGAGATCGGCGCAGCGCATGGGTTATTGTTTGTCACACCGGAATACAACCGCTCAATCCCCGGCGTACTTAAAAATGCCATTGATCATGCTTCGCGTCCCTATGGCCAAAGCGCCTGGCCGGGCAAACCCGCCGGTGTTCTCGGCGTATCGGCAGGCGCTATTGGCACAGCGATGGCACAGCAGCACTTGCGCAATATTCTGGCGTATCTGGATGTGCCAACACTGGGCCAACCCGAAGCGTTTATTCAAATGAAAGAGGGGTTATTCGATGCAAACGGGGATATCGGCGCGGGCAGCAGACAATTCCTGCAAAACTGGATGGATCGCTATATCGCTTGGGTTAAGAAACATGTTGCCGGCGCGTGATTTTATAATTCTGATGATTGAACATGATGCTTAATAAAGAATGTAGAACCATGAAGTTATCGATACGGCGAAACACGGATAGAATCTTTTGGTGTATCGGATTTTGCCTGATTCTTGTGACCGGCTGCGCCGAAAAAGCACCGATGGATGTTGCTGCACCGGCTCCGCAGGTCGAAGTCATCACGGTAACCACGCAAGTGATCCAGGATGAACCGGAATTCATCGGACAAACGGAGGCTTTCCGTCCGGTTGAGATCCGCTCGCAAGTCAGCGGGATCATCAAAAAAGTCTTCTTTACCGAAGGCCGCAATATCAAAAAGGGCGATCAGTTATACTTGATTGATCCGGTTCCGTTCAGAGCCATCTATCTCAGCGCCAAAGCCAAAGTAGCGCAGGCCGAAGCACGGCTCGATCTGGCCAAGCAGGATTTGGCGCGCGTGCTGCCATTGCTGGAACAGCAAGCGGTCAGTAAAAAAAATGTCGATGACGCGCAAGCCGAGGTTCGCGGCGCCAAAGCATTCCTGGAAGCGGCCCAGAATGATCTGATCAAAGCCAAATTTGACCTGGATAATACAGCGATTTCCGCGCCGGTAAACGGCCGCATTGGCCGCAGCCATTTCTATGAGGGAAGATTGATTTCCGCTCAGGAAACGCTTCTCGCAACCATCGACCAGCTGGATCCGATGTATGTCAACGTCAGCGTTCCCGAGAGCTATCTTCTGCGCCGCCGCCGCGAGCTCGCGGAGCAGAAGGTGCAGCGGCCGGATATTTTTCAGTTACGCGGCGTCATGACTTTCTCGGATGGCAGTGTCTATCCGCAGGAAGGCGTGCTCGATTTTGCGGATGTTGCCTTGCGGCCTGAAACGGGCACATTGCAGGGACGGTTTGTATTTCCCAACCCTGAAGGCGCTTTTGCGCCGGGGCAATCCTATTTTTATCCCGGCCAGTTCGTCAAGATCCGCATTAAAGGCTATACCCGCACCGAGGCCATCCTGATTCCGCAACGCGCTGTACAGCAAGGACCCAGCGGTTCGTTTGTGTATGTCATCGACAAGGAAGACAAAGCGGAACTCAGAGCTATCCGCGCCAGCATGTGGCGTGGAAAGGAATGGCTGATCGAAGAAGGTCTGCGTCCTGGGGAACGGGTGGTGGTGGAAGGTTTCTTCCGGATTCTTCCGGGCGCCCAGGTCGATCCTGTAACCAGTCAGAAAGAAACAGCCTCATCAGCCCATAGCGCCGAGGAACCCAATCAACAAAGTACGCCATGAATTCTCATTTCTTCATTGACCGGCCCATTTTCGCCTCGGTCCTGTCCATTATCATTGTCGTCATCGGCTTAGTTGCTTTGCAGAAACTACCCGTCGCGCAATTTCCGCAAATTACGCCACCGATGGTGCAGATCGACGCGGATTATCCCGGCGCCAGCGCGGAAGTCGTGGCGGAAGCGGTGGCGCGGCCCATCGAAGTGCAACTGCCGGGCATCGATAATCTTTTGTATTATGAATCGACCAGCACGAACGACGGGCATATGACCATGAAGCTCACGTTCGAGATTGGAACCGACGTGGATATTGCGCAGGTGCAAACGCAGAACCGGCAACGCTTGGCTGAACCGCAACTGCCCGATGAAGTTGTACGGCAGGGTATTACCGTCAAAAAAACATCGCCCGATTTACTAGCGGTGATTGCGTTGAGCTCCTCCGATCCCAAGCATGACACCGTTTTTCTCTCAAACTATGCTTTGCTGCGCGTTCTCGATAACGTCAAACGGCTTCCCGGTGTCGGAGATGCGGTTATTTTCGGCGGGCAAAATTATTCCATGCGGCTGATCCTCGATCCCGTCCGCATGGCGCAACTCAATATCACCCCCACCGAAATTGCATCCGTGGTCAGAGAGCAGAACCGGGATTTTCCAGCCGGCAGAATAGGCCGCGAACCTACGCCCAATGGCACGGAATTGACCATCCCGGTGATTACCCGCGGCCGCATGAGCGAAGTCAGGGAATTTGAAGACATGATTATCCGTGCTTATCCGGATGGCGCCATGGTGCGCATGCGCGATGTCGCGCGCGTGGAATTGGGCGCGCAATCCTATGATTTGCAGGGACGGTGGAATGGAAAGCCCAATACGTTCTTACTCACCTTTCTGTCGCCGGGCGCAAATGCGCTCGACACCGTGCGGCGGGTTCGCGATGAAATGGATAAAGTTTCCAACAGCTTTCCGGCCGGTGTGTCTTACGATATCCCTTACGACACGACGACATTCATTGATGTATCTATCAGGGAAGTGGTCAAGACACTCGCCGAAGCATTGATATTGGTCATTCTGGTTGTTTTTCTGTTTTTGCAAAGCTGGCGCGCCACGCTGATTCCGGCGCTCGCCGTGCCCATTTCACTGATCGGAACGCTGGCCGGCATGGATATGCTGGGATTCTCGATCAATACACTAACGCTTTTCGGTATGGTTTTGGCCGTCGGTATCGTGGTGGATGATGCGATTGTCGTCGTGGAAAATGTCGAGCGGCACATGACTCAAGGCGGACTCTCGCCCCGGGATGCGGCAATAAAAGCCATGACCGAGGTAACCGGACCGGTAATTGCCATTGTGCTGGTACTGGCCGCGGTATTTGTGCCCGTGGCGTTCTTAGGTGGCATCACCGGGGAATTGTATAAGCAATTTGCCATTACTATTGCGCTATCCGTGGCCATTTCCGGATTTGTCGCGCTGACGCTCAGCCCGGCGTTGTGCGCCTTGGTGCTCAAGCCAAACCATGGTACGCCCGCGCGATTCTGGGAAACATTCAACCGGTTTTTTGATTGGGCTCAGGCAAGGTATACCGGAGCGGTCGGGGCCGTCATCAAACGATCCGTGATTTCGCTTGCCATTTTCACGATGCTGATACTGGTTATTGCGGGTCTGTTCAAAACCATTCCAGGAAGCTTTCTGCCGGAAGAGGATCAAGGATATTTCATCACCGTCGTGCAATTGCCCGAAGGCGCTTCCATGACGCGTACCATCGAGGTGCTGGAAAAAATTGAAGGGTACTTTCAAGCCAATCCGGCGGTGCATTCCACCGACACGCTGGCCGGACAGAATTTTGTTTTCGGTACTCGCGGAACCAATCAAGCCACGATGTTCATCCCGTTGCATCATTGGGATGAGCGCACGCATGCCGACGAACAGGTGCCCGGCCTGATCGCGGCAGCTTATCAGGAATTCGCCAAAATTCCGGAAGCGTTGATTCTGGCTTTTAATGCGCCCTCGATTCCTGGTTTGGGTTCCACCGGCGGTTTTTCAGCGCAATTGCAGGATCCCGGCGGCGGTGATTTCGCTGAATTTGCCGCCGTGGCCCAGGAGTTTGTCGCCAAAGCCACAGAACATCCGGCAATCGCAGTCGCCAGCACCAATTTCCGCATCAGCGCGCCGCGGCTGTTCGCGACGGTAGATCGCGAACGTGCCAAGGCACTGGGTGTTCCGATTTCGGAGGTGTTCGATACCATGCAGGCTTATTTTGGCAATCTGTATGTCAATGATTTCGTCAAATTCGGCCGCATTTACCGGGTACAGACCGAGGCATTGCCTGAATACCGCTCCAACCCGGATGATATCAGCAAGATTTATGTGCGCGCCCGGTCGGGTACCACACACACCATGATTCCACTGGATTCGGTGGTCACCACCGAGTTCAATAGCGGGCCGGATCCGGTAACGCATTTCAACGGATTCAATTCAGCGCTCATATTGGGCGGCGCGGCGCCCGGTTACAGTTCGGGACAAGCGCTTGAAGCGTTGCAGCAAGTCGCCGACGAAATTTTGACACCCAAAGGATATTCGATCGATTGGAGCGGAATATCCTTGCAAGAACGGAAGGCGAGCGGGCAATCGACTTACGTATTCGCTTTCGCCTTGCTGATGGTATTTCTGGTGCTGGCCGCCTTGTACGAAAGCTGGTCTATTCCATTCGCGGTTATTTTAGCGATCCCTTTTGGGATTCTGGGCGCTTTTCTGGCAATTTGGGCGCGGGATTTAACCAATGATATTTACTTTCAAATCGGATTGGTGACCTTGATAGGATTGGCGGCCAAAAACGCCATTCTGATCGTGGAATTCGCCAATCAGCGGCATGCGGCAGGAATGCCATTGATCGACGCCGCGCTGGAAGCCGCGCGGCTGCGTTTCCGCCCCATCATCATGACGTCGATGGCATTCATTCTGGGCGTACTGCCACTGGTGATTGCATCCGGCGCGGGCGCGGCCAGCCGCCATTCGATCGGCACCGGCGTATTCGGCGGCATGCTGGCGGCAACGTTCCTGGCAATCTTTTTCGTGCCGCTGTTTTTTGTGCTGATCGGTAAGCTGACGCGACGTAACAAACCGCCGTTGTCCGAAACCGCATCAGGATCGGCAGAAACCGTTGCATTGCCGCAGCCGCAAGCGGATCCGCCTGCGCAATCCGATGAAGGAAAGTCATTGTGAAGCAACTGGGATTTTTCAGGATGATTACTGCATCGAGTCTGCTGGCAGCCAGCGCGGCTATCGCGCAAGAGGGGCCGCAATCGCGCCTGCCGACTGTCGAATTGACCGCCGGGATGTACGTGATTCAGGCTGAAGTGGCGCAAACGCACCAGCAGCACAGCATCGGCCTGATGCACCGCCAGTCGATGGGTGTCAACGAAGGTATGTTGTTTGTGTATCCGGCGGCGGAAATTCGCTGTTACTGGATGCGCAACACGCTGATTCCGCTGACCATCGCGTTTCTCGACGACGACGGCGCGATTGTGAACCTGAAGGATATGGAACCGCACACCGAACGCTCGAATTGCTCAATCAAGCCGGTGCGCTACGCGCTGGAAATGAACCGGGGCTGGTTCGATCAACGCGGCATCAAACCAGGGTTCCGGTTACGCGGCATTCCATCTGCTTCGGGAAATGGCCTGTAATTCCGGCCAAATCCGAATGTCAGGCGGCTTTAAACAGCATGGCTGGATCCACGCCCGGTGGCGCGGCGTGGTTCGCTGAAACGCCGGCGGGAGGGTTGCGCAACACCCGCGCTTACTTGTTTTGGCGCGGATTGTTTGTTACTGCTCCGGCTTTTGGGAAGATTGCGTGACGGCGCAGCACTCGCGGTTCGCGGTTCGCGGCCCCGGCCATTGGTAATCGGCTCCGCTTTGATCCGGGGATCCGGTTCAAAGCCGGATACAATCTCGCTCGGCAATTGATGCTTAATCAGTCTCTCGATCCCGGTAAGCAGTTTTGCTTCATCGATACACACCAGCGACACCGCATCGCCTTCCGCGCCAGCGCGGCCAGTGCGGCCAATGCGATGAACATAATCTTCGGGAACATTCGGCAGTTCAAAATTCACAACGTGCGGCAGTTCACTGATATCGATACCGCGCGCGGCGATATCGGTGGCAACCAGGACTTGCAAATCGCCCGTCTTGAATTTTGCCAATGCCTGCGTGCGCGCTGATTGGCTTTTATTGCCATGAATCGCAAGCGCCGGAATATCGCTTTTGGTCAGAAATTCCGCCAATTTATTGGCGCCATGTTTCGTGCGGGTAAATACCAGCACCTGCGACCAGCGATGTTGCTTAATCAAATGCCCGAGGAGTTCACGCTTGCGCTCGCGATCCACCGGATGCACCACATGCGTAACCTTATCGGCAATCGCGTTACGGCGCGCCGCTTCGATCAGAACCGGCTGGTTGAGCAGACTATCCGCCAGCGCCCGGATTTCGTCCGAGAAAGTCGCCGAGAATAATAAGTTTTGCCGTTGCTTCGGCAATAGCGCCAGTATTTTCTTGATATCCCGGATAAATCCCATATCGAGCATGCGATCGGCTTCATCCAGCACAAGAATTTCAATTTGAGACAGGCTCAGCGTTTTTTGCTGCACATGATCCAATAACCGTCCGGGTGTAGCAACCAGAATATCCACCCGGCTTTTCAGACGGGTGATTTGCGGGTTGATGTTCACGCCGCCGATCATCATCATGGAGCTTAATTTCAAGTATTTACCGTAATCCCGCACGCTTTCTTCGACCTGCGCCGCGAGTTCGCGCGTCGGCACCAGAATCAGCGCCCGTATCGGCGGACGGCCGCTGGACGGTCCTTTGATACTTTTATCGGAAAGCCGGTGCAGAACCGGCAAGGTAAAACCGGCGGTTTTGCCGGTTCCGGTTTGCGCCCCGGCCAGCAGATCGCCGCCCGCCAAGACGGCTGGAATGGCTTGCGCCTGAATAGGTGTTGGTGTGGTATAACCGCGTTCGGTAACCGCACGGATAATTTCATCGGACAAGCCGAAAGTAGAAAAAGACATAGTACTCCAAAGAGGATTAATAGCTGTCATCCCGCAATGGGAGGACATATAGGGCAAACGGATGAGGAAAACTGCCAAAAGGGCATCTAAAAAATCAAAGCGCTACGCAATAAGAGGTGTTAACAGAGATGTCGCAGCATCAAGTTGATACGTAAGGAAGCATTCTAGCGGAACAGGCTAAGCAGGCAATCAACATTCGGTTTGCTCACAAATTTGTGATCATTAGCGATGTTCGTAAATCCAAATCTTGCACGGAGTATAATACGGATTGAAGTTAAAATCTCAATAATCATCAATAAATTTCTAATTCTTCCATGTATTTATATGCGGCAACCTTGCTGACAGCATCGTCAGCGCGATCATGAGCAACGATCCGGTCATCCGCTGGCACGAATCCGGCGAGGAAAAATCCGCGCGCTGGCAAAGCGAAAAAGGCTTGCCGCCGCCGAAACGCGTGCAAATCATCGACGACCGCATGTCCGCCGATAGCGCTTACCGCTTGGCGTGCGAAGGCACGTCATTACTATGGCGCGGCGATTTCCAGAACGCCAAGTTATTGTTGCAAGCGATGGCGCGGCGCATCGACAAAAAACCGGCGCACAGAAAAAAGCCGGAAAACCTGACGCCAATAGAATTATTTCACCGGCACCGCCTGATGCAATCGCAACGCGCGCAAACACTGGACAAACTACTGATTCCGTTTGAAGCGGATCATGCCATCGCGTTACGCCGCGCGCCGGATGTCCGCAATGCCTGCCTGGAAGCATGGGGCCCGTGCAGTGAACTCTCCATCGCTTCGTTGCGTGAGCTGTTGGGATTGATCGGCGCGCACGAATGGCGCAAGAAGGGCATCGATATCCCGGCATTGAGCATCACGATTCATCCGCATTACGGCGTGTTTGCGCCGGTTCGCAACGAGTATATACAGCTCGTCGCACAGGCAGCTCCTCCCAAGTTACTGGCAACGCAATCGATCGCGTTCGACATCGGTACTGGCACCGGCGTATTGGCTGCGGCATTGGCGCAGCGCGGTATTCAGCGCATCGTCGCAACCGATCATGATCCACGTGCGCTTGATTGCGCGCGCGACAATCTGGCGCGATTGAACTTGACCGATAAAATTGAATTGCTACAGACCGACCTTTTTCCGCAAGAACAGGCAGCGTTGATCGTGTGCAATCCGCCGTGGGTTCCGGCACGCCCGGCTTCACCGCTGGAGCACGCCATTTTCGACCCGGAAAGCCGCATGCTGCGCGGATTTCTGCAAGGCTTGCGCGATCATCTGCTGCCAGGAGGAGAAGGCTGGTTGATATTGTCGGATTTTGCCGAGCATTTGGGATTGCGTACGCGGGAAGAATTGCTGCAAATGATTGACGCGGCGGGATTGAAAGTGCTGGGACGCACCGATATTAAACCGCACCATCCGCGTGTTTCGGACACCAGCGACCCGCTGCACGCCGCCCGTGCGGCCGAGCTGACATCATTATGGCGGCTGGCGGTAAAATAGCCGGGGAATTGCTACAACTCGGTGTACTTTTTCGCGCTGCCTTTCGATTTTTCCACCGGATATTTCAGCGCGTTTTTCTCCATTTTCTCCAGCACGATCTGCTTCACGTCGAGGTCATATTTGTCGGCGAGCAGCAAAGCAAAGGTAATCACATCCGCCAGCTCTTCCTTGACACTATCGATATCCGCCTGCTCCGGCGCTTTCCACAGAAAAACTTCCAGTAATTCCGCCGCTTCGATATTCAACGCCATCGCCAGATCCTTGGCATTATGAAACTGCGCCCAGTCGCGCTCATCGCGGAATTTGCATAAAATTTCGGTGAGTTGCTGGATGTCGTTCAATTTTCTCAATCCGTTATCGCGCGGCGTCTTTGCAAGATTCCAACTCGCTAATGGAATCCAATAGCCGCAGCGCGTTGGCAGGTGAACGGAGCAAATACAAGGTTTCTTCCAACGCTTGATAATCCTCGAGAGAAATCATAACAACCGGCGCAAGCTGCTGTATAACTAATTGTGTCCACAAGAAATTTCCTATTGATAGAGAATTAAGACAGAAAGCTCAACAATTCTTTATGGCGAGTTCTAATCATTAACAGCTTTCACAGACAGCTCTCGAGCCTTATCTCGAAAATAACAGAAGCTGGGAGAATTGTTAGTATCAATGCTCATATGTGGTGCAATCTTTTGTGCCCAGATTGATTTCTCAGATCCAATAGCTTGCCAACCCTTTTTATTTAGCGCATGAGAACCACCCGGATAAATCGCATCAGCAAGCTTTTCCCAAGTACCGCAAATAGAATCATTTTCATAGGAGTCGAGAACAGCATCTTTTGTTTTTGGATATGCCTTTTTTAAAGCCGAGATATCACCGAGATACCATGCTTCAAATTCCTCTATTGCGATGCAAAAACGAGTTTCTGGCTTAGGATTGCAGGAATTAAGAATTAAATTTAACTCTTTTTTAAATTCTACTAAGCACTTATGATCTAAATCACATATCAAAATAACCGCAGCAGGATAGTCAGAGAAGATTTTCCCATAACCTCTGAGCAGATTAGGTAAACGATCAAGCAAAATTCGCTTACTAGCATCAATATTGCCGCCGAGATTTTTGGGTATTCGACCAATTCCTTTGTAAGCATGAATCTTGAATGTGTGATTATTATCAATAATTTTAGGAACAAGAATTTCAAGAGCTTTTTTTCCAGACTGATCTTCGACGAGTATCTCAAAATGCATCAGATTACCTCGCATCCAAATAATCGCTGTACCAAAGTCCTCCTAAAGGTAATCCTTCAGCAACCAAATTTTTAACAATCTGATCATCACTTGCTCTACGAATACTTGAAAAACCATCTGAATTTTTTTCTAAAATCCATACTTCCTCAGGCTCTAAGGCATCGACTAAATAGGGTTGATGTGTCGTAATAAAAACTTGCGATCCACCTTTGTGCCCTGTTGCATGCTCGCGAAATTCTTTGACCAAAGATTCCAAAAGTTTATGGTATAAACCATTTTCTGGTTCTTCAATGCATAAAAAAGGAGGGGGGGTAGGATCTTCAAGTAACAAGAGATAAGCAAAAACCTTTAGTGTTCCATCCGACATTTGCTGTGCATAAAATGGATCTTGAAAGCCCTTATCATTAAACCGCAGAAGTAAACGATCATCGTTAGTTTTATCAGTATCGATTTTCTTGATGCCAGGAATTTTCTCAGCAATTCGACTTAATATAGCTTGAAAACGCCTTGGATGTTCCCGTTCCATGAACTGCACAACGTTACCGAGATTATCGCCATGAATATTTAAATGCTTCTGAGGGCCAGCTAAAGGGAGGCTTCGAGCAGCGTCAGGGGTAAAATAACTTAGATACCATCCTTCAATAAATTTTCTAAACGCTGAAATTCTTGGATGCTGTTTTAATGAACCTAAAGTAGCAATACCGAGTTTTCGCCAATCTTCTAATTCAACTACCTCAGTTTCTTTGGATTCTTCTCTCATAATAATTTCCATAAACTCTAAAAGATCAAAATCCTTCTCTTCATCGATTTGGCGTCCTTCTTGTTCGCCTTTCCAAACAATTCCTTTACCACTATTTAATACAAGAAAAGAAAATGGACGGCCATAACTCTGATTCTTACGTCTTTGTCTTAGCCTTTCTTTTAGAACAAATGGACGACCAGAATCATCAATATCTATTGCTAACTCATAGGTTATAGGACGAGCATTTCGATCTTCTTTGTAATAAACCTCAAATTCTATTGCCCCCTTTTGACCTTGAGATCGAATCTTTTTAAAACCGCCACGACCTCGAGAATCACAAGCTTCTTCAACACCTGACTTCAAAGAATCTGCTAGAAATCCAAAGGCATCAAAAAGAGTACTTTTACCAACCCCATTTTTTCCAATAACAGCGGTCATTGGCATAAGAGGAGTAACACTTTGCTGATTCCACAACCGCCCAAGTGTAATATCTTTTAGGGCTTTAAAATTCTTAATTCTGAATCCTTCTATCATCGCCATGAAGTAATCCTCACATTATTTCTTCTGGATTTTAATAACTTAAAATACGATGCATCTTCATTGCAACCATCTACATTGTAATATTCCAAGTCCTACTTAACTTGCAGCCAAACCAGGTCGAGACCTACATCATTCGGCCATGTGAGACACTCAATCGATGCAAACCTGCTTGAATAATTGCATATCTTTCAAAGGAACTAGATTGCTACCGCATCATCAAACTCAATCTTCCAGATCAATATCTTTATGTCCAGTGTTTGCCCGGCTTTTCCAAACGCTCTATCGCCAAGTATTTATCTTCCAATTCATCGAGATGCTCTAAAATCGCTTCACGCACATAATAGGTTTTGGTGCGACCGGTTTTTGCAGCCAGCTCGGCCAGGCGATTTTCGATTTCTTCCGGTAATTTAATTGCCAGCATTTTGTTCTCCTGCGTTGATCAGCCTGTTACATAGAAAAACCAAAGTTTACCGGCTAATCGGCTTATACCGAATCCGTTTCGGTTTCGCGCCTTCTTCACCCAAACGTTTTTTCTTGTCGGCTTCGTATTCCTGATAATTGCCGTTGAAGAATGTCCATTGCGAATCGCCTTCGGCGGCGAGGATGTGGGTGGCGATGCGGTCGAGGAACCAGCGGTCGTGCGAGATGACCAGCACGCAACCGGCGAATTCCAGCAGCGCGTCTTCCAGTGCACGCAACGTTTCCACGTCGAGGTCGTTGGACGGTTCGTCGAGCAGCAGTACGTTGCCGCCAGCGATCAATGTTTGCGCCAGGTGCAAGCGGCCACGTTCACCGCCGGAGAGCTGGCCGATGATTTTTTGCTGGTCGCTGCCTTTGAAGTTGAAACGCCCCAGATACGCGCGCGCCGGGGTGGTGTATTTACCGACCACGAGGTTGTCGTTGCCGCCGGAAATGGCGTCGAATACGGTTTTATCGTTTTCCAGCGTGTCGCGCGCCTGGTCGACATGCGCGATTTTGACCGTCGGGCCGATTTTCACTTCGCCGGAATCGGGCTGTTCCTTGCCGGTAATCAGTTTGAACAAGGTCGATTTACCCGCGCCGTTCGGGCCGATAATCCCGACAATCGCGCCCGGCGGGATTTTGAAGCTGAGGTTGTCGATCAGCAGCCGGTCGCCGTAGGATTTCGATACACCGTCAAACTCAATGATTTCATTGCCGAGACGGTCGCCGACCGGGATGAAAATTTCCTGGGTTTCGTTGCGTTTCTGGTATTCCTGCGAACTCAGTTCCTCAAAGCGTGCCAGGCGCGCCTTGGATTTGGCCTGACGGCCTTTGGGATTTTGCCGCACCCATTCCAGTTCTTGCTTCATCGCTTTCATGTGCGCATCGATCTGTTTGTTTTCCTGCTCCAGGCGCGCTTCTTTCTGCTCCAGCCAGCTGGAGTAATTGCCTTTCCACGGGATGCCGTGGCCGCGGTCGAGCTCGAGAATCCATTCGGCGGCGTTGTCGAGGAAGTAGCGGTCATGCGTCACCGCGACCACGGTACCGGGAAAGCGCACCAGAAATTGCTCCAGCCATTCCACCGATTCAGCGTCCAAATGGTTGGTCGGCTCGTCGAGCAGCAGCATGTCCGGTTTTTCCAGCAGCAATTTACACAACGCAACGCGGCGCTTTTCCCCGCCGGACAGGTTTTTGACCACCGCATCCCACGGCGGCAAACGCAATGCGTCGGCGGCAATTTCCATCTGGTGCTCGGTATCGCTGCCCGCGGTGGCGATGATCGCTTCCAGCCGCGCTTGTTCTTCCGCCAGCGCATCGAAATCTGCACCTTCTTCGGCATAAGCGGCATACACTTCGTCGAGTTTTTTCTGTGCCTGCATCACTTCGCCCATGCCTTCCTCGACTTCCTGGCGCACGGTGTGTTCGGGATTCAGTTGCGGTTCCTGCGGCAGATAACCGACGCGGATATTCGGCAAGCGCTGCACTTCGCCGTCGAATTCTTTATCGGCGCCAGCCATGATGCGCAGCACGGTGGATTTGCCGGAGCCGTTCAGGCCGAGCAGGCCGATTTTGGCGCCGGGAAAAAAGCTGAGCGATATGTCTTTGATAATTTGACGTTTCGGTGGAACAATTTTGCTCACGCGGAGCATCGACATTACATATTGAGCCATGAGTGTGATCTTTGTTGATTTAAAAAGAATGGGTTAAAACGGAATAAAGAGGAAGTGTAGCGCACGTGACGGTGCAATGAAAGCTGGATCAGCCGGGTCGCGAATCACCTGCGACGCGGCTGATCGACAAGAACTTGCAGTGCTCGTCGAACACCAGTTCAAACAAGCCGTACACGCCGTGGCTTTGCACCACGGCGCGCAACACATTGGCCGGAAAATGCACGATACGGCCATCGGTGGTTTCAGCCGCCACCGTATCGACAGCGCCTTGGTAATAAAGCGCAAGTTGATACGCCGGGATTTTCAGCGTCACTTGTACGTGTTGATGCATGCGCGAACAAACGATTTAGGGATGTTGCAGATAAATGCAGCCCATCGGAAAAAGGGTTTCAAAAATCGACCGCAATTCCGAACGGATTTTTTGCTCGCTGTCGCCGCATTTCATTTTTACTTTGCGGATAATGCTGCTAATCGGCGTTTTTCCATCCATATAGCGGAAGCATGCTTTATTGACTTTGTTGCCGCTTAACTGAAAAACCGTTTTTTCGTTGTTGATGGTGAATGTGATGCTGAGCGTTTCCCCCGGCTTGATCGCTTCATGGATCGCCATGTTTTGATTCGCAAGCTCGTGTTCGAGAATGATCGCATTGTCTTCATCGTCCATCGAGGCTGTGCAAGCCGCTTGCCGGGAAAGATAACATTGATGCTTGATATGATTGGAAAACAGTTTTTCCGCGATGGATTGTTGCGCTTGCAAGCTTTTCTCTCGCCACGCCGCGCGGATACTTTCATCGGCGGCCAGATGCGCCGGATCGTAAAAACGCCTATCCGGCCCTAGAAAAGTCACCAGCTTCAGCTCCGCCGCCGCCGCGAGCGCGTAAACCTCATCGACGCTATAACACCGGTCAATGCTATGCAGCAATAAGTCATACAAGCCCGGATCGCCATAGCCGGAAGCGGTAATCTCATTCGCCCACTTATCCAGATCCTTGATAAAAGCATGATGCGCGGGCAACGATCCGATAATCCGGCGCGCCATATTCACTTTTTCTTGAATGTTCAAATGCGGCGGGATCAATTCCCGGAATAGCTTCTGCATCAGATAAATCGCGTGTCTGCCGTATTCGGCGTACACCATCAGGTACATCGCGCCATCGTCCTTGAGCGCGCTTGCCAGCGCCCGGGCACCTTCCACGGGATCGCTCAGATGATGCAAAACCCCCGAGCAGTTGATGTAATCGAATTTTCCGATGTCCAGTTCCGGAATGGATAATAGCGATTCGGTCAGCCAGGTGATATTGGTCAATCCGCGAACTGCGGCGCGTTGTTCGGCAATACTGCGCGATGCCGCGGACATATCCAGGTAAACGATTTCCGCGGAAGTTCCGCGCAGTTGCTCCGCCAGATTGATGACGCTGTCCCCGGTGCCGCCGCCCGCCACCAGGCAACGGAAATCCTGATTAAAATTCTTTTTTCCCTTAAAGCAGTAGTGATTCAACTCGCTCAACGTATCGCCCACCGTGCGCAGCAGCCGGATTTTTTCATCTTCCGGGTTTCTGGGAGGATACGGTAATGCTTCGTACTGCTGCTTGACCGAGGAAATTATCTTTGATTCGTCCATTGCTTGTTCCCGCATGAAAGGAGTGATAGGCGCCCTGTCATAAAGAAAATACAGTGCATCAGCAATAAACTACCACATCAAAAAATTTCACCATCCTGCAAATAACGCCACTTTCCCTCCGGTAAATCGCGCAGTTTGATGCGACCGATGCGCACGCGCTTCAAACCAGTCACTTTAAGACCCACCAGTTCGCACATGCGGCGGATTTGGCGTTTTTTACCTTCTTGCAGAATAAAGCGCAGTTGATCCTGATTTTGCCAGTTCACTTGCGCCGGTTTCAAGGCTTGACCATCGAGACTCAAGCCATGATTCAGCAACGCCAGTTTGGCGGGTGGCAGCGCGCCTTCAACGCGTACCAGGTATTCCTTTTCAATGCGGGAATTCTCGCCGACCAGTTGCTTGGCGATGCGGCCGTCCTGCGTCAGCACCAGCAAGCCTTGCGAATCGATATCGAGCCGCCCGGCGGGCGCCAGGTTTTTCAGGTGCGCGGGTTGAAAGTGCTTGGCCGGTTGCGCCGGTTGCTTCGGAATGAACTGATTTTCAGGCCTGATCAGCACCACAGCCGGTTGATAACCCGGCTCCGGCTGCCCGGATACGTAACCGACCGGCTTGTTGAGCAGAATCGTCACCAAACCGGTTTGCTGCGCTTGCGCGGCTTTGTTCAGGGTGATTTTTTGCGTCGGAAAAATTTTGGTGCCGAGCTCGGAAATCCGCTCGCCGTCGACGAACACCCAGCCGAGTTCGATAAAACGGTCGGCTTCGCGGCGCGAGCAAATGCCTTGCTCCGACATCAGTTTGGATAAGCGGATTTTTTCCATGAAACGCTATAATATGGGCAATATGAGGAATGAGAAGTTAGCTTTACCGGCATTATAAAGGTAATCGCTGGATCTTTTTTACATGACATTGTTAGGATCATTTATGGAAACACTCGAAGTAATACTGGAAAAAGCGCAGCAACGCGCGCAAGAACTTGGCCTTCCCTACAAAGGCGCACTGCTGCCGATGGAAGCTTACCGCGTGCTGCAGGAACACGCGCAGGCGCAACTGGTCGATGTGCGTTCGCGCGCCGAATTGGATTGGGTCGGCCGTATTCCCGGCGCGACCGAAATCGAATTGCGTTCGTACCCCGGCATGCAACCGAATCCGCATTTTCTCGATCAACTGGCCAACCAAGTCGATAAATCGTTGCCGGTGCTATTTATCTGCCGCAGCGGCGCGCGTTCGAATCAAGCGGCGGCGATTGCCACCGACATGGATTTTGCCGAATGCTACAACATTCTCGAGGGCTTCGAAGGCGACCGGGATGAAAGCGGCCAGCGCGGCAAGGCTTCCGGCTGGAAAGCAGCCGGGCTGCCGTGGGTGCAGAGTTAAAGAAAAACATCATCACTACGCGATGCCCGTAAATTCCACGTTCTGACGGACATCGCATCAAAAGCTGCGAAAAGGCAGCCACTGCCGCCAACTTTTCTCTATTTCACCACGGCGACTGAAATATTCAGTAAGCGCGAGAATGCTTCATAGTCGTCATCATCACCTTGCAATGCCGCGCTGTGATGATGATCATCCGTTGCAATTGCGTTGCCGCCGCCCGGCAAATACAGACCTTCAATACAAATCCCCAAATGATACATGCCCGGTATCTTCGTATCGGCGATGTGCGAATGCATCGGACTGTCGCCGTGAATAACAATTTCCGCTTCGCCGTCTTTTATGAAATCGACGAATTTCTTGTCCCGTTCAAACCTTGCCAGCAGCAGAGCGGTATCCATTTTGGCGGAAAACCGTTTGGATGTTTCAAGCTGCTTGACCATATCCATCACCTTATCTTTCGGCAGAATGTCCGCCACATCGAACGCGGGAGAAATGACTCTGGCAAAGCCTTTTTGATTGGCGATCGCACCGCCGGAAAGACTGTGCGTTTTAATGACAAATTTCAACTCATCGCCCGGTTTGATCATTCGATCGAACAATACATCGGTTTTCAGATGGGTGCGGGCATAGATATTGACCACCGCGTTACAGGCATCACTGTTGTCGCTGTTGGTGCTAATTGGCCGGGTATCCAAGCCGTGTTGACGATTCTTAGCAATGCTGCGGGAAGGTTTCCGCAGCTTCTGACTGATGAGTAACCGGCTGTAGCGCTCTCCGCGTATTGCACCCGCCGCAACCGGGATCAATAACTCCCCGATCGACGGCATAAGCATTTTGTCGAGCTGTTTGGCTTTGTAGGAAATCATCAGCCGCCAATTGCCCACCCAGCAGTTTTTGCCGGTATTGCCGCGTTGGATAATCAACGATAGCCGCCCATTTGAACGGCGGCTGGTAATGTATGGTTTCTCGCAGCAGTCATGACAGCCGCTATGCGGATGCTCATGTTCATCGCCATATACTATTTGTCCGTCGGGGCCATGCATCGTGAACGACCAGTTTTTATCCTGAAAATCCATGCCTTGCACGGTCACCAAGAAAGTATCGTCGGCGGATGTGGCGGTAAAATCCAGATGCGTATGCTCGCCGGCGAAAAGTTCGACAACCGGATCGAATACGCTGGTAAATCCGATAGCGCTTGCCAACGCATTGGAATAAAACTTGTCGATGGTCCCGGCATTTTCACCATGAAATACTTGCTGGGTCGTCAGGGTTTTGCCCTTGGCAACCAGCGAGGCCAGTGTCGCGTAATCGACATCGGCGCCTGTCCCGAATCCCATCGCGAAGATCGCTGTGCGGCTGAAACTGCCGTCCGGTATCGAGTTCATCGGCGATCCGGTGGTCAGCATGCCGTCCGTTAACATTGCCAGGTAGCGTTGCTCGTCCGCAGGAATTCCGCCAAACGGCGGCTCCACCAATGTCGTCTGCACATGTTGCAAGGCATCGGCCAATGGTGTTCCGCCGCCTGGAGACATCGTTGCGATGTTTGCATCGAACGTGGCCCGGCTGAAGGTCGTGCCGGCTTTTATCAGACCGTAGCCCGGCGCGGCGAATACCGGATCGAACTGGTTACCAACCAAACTTCTGAATGTTTTGATGCCGCCCAGGACATAAATCGCGCCACTGTCTTGCACCGTCTCGCAATCTTGCAGAAAAGCGGCCACACCCCGTTTCGCCGCTTCCCATTTGGTCACGTCCGGTTGCGTCGTAACCATTGGATCCGGCGTTAATCCGTTCATGCTGCCGGTTCTATCCAGACCGATACCGATAATCGCGATGGTGTCGTAGGTATAGCCGAAGGCATTGCGGAAATCGAGGGTATCGACGTTGTGCTGCGCACCTAAAGCGCTGAAATCAGGCATCGGTATCGATGACGCCAGCGGATGGCCGGTACCGTATCCGGCTGCACCGCCAGTCCAAGGGTACATGATATCGTTGCGGTGGTGCTGCGAATCGCCGCCGCTCGCCGGGTAATCGGTTTGATGTCCGTCCATTTGCCACATCGCCCACAAACGATCGATATTGCAATGATGTAAATAAAAGAAGGGATCGAACGGCGATACTTCCGGGAAATACATATGGCCGCGGTTTGCAGTTGTTGTACCGCCGCCGACCCAGACATGCATGCCATTGTGCATTTGATTCCCGGATGCCAATCCGGCACCGCTTTCACTGGTATTTTGAAAAGACGGATAAGTGCTACGGCTCAACGTGGTACGGATATCGTTCAAGCTCGGCAAGCCGGAAACATTGCCGGTGCGCCGCCGCAAGCCGCCGGTAAAAGTCGAGCCGAACATGCCGGGTAATCTCCAGCCATTTAGACTCGCTGGCCACCAGGCCGGTAACGGTGTGGTGTTATTGCCTACTCCGGGCATGTCAAACGCAAAGTAACCGCGTTGAATGACATTGCCGGAAAGATTCGTGCCGTTGGGACCTAAAAAAGTATCGGTCATGATGGAAGCGGGATCGGTCCAGTCCCAGTACGGCAGCATCACACCCGGTACATAACTCTGCAAATCCTGCTCAAAACGATAAAGAAAATAGCGATGCCAGCTTAAAAAGCTATAGGCGCCGCTACCGCCATGACCGAAATTCACACTGGCCGCGCCGGGTGCAAATGCATCCTGGATCATGGCATGAATCGCGACATATTCATCCCACTTGCTGTACTGATTGGCGGCTGGCGCAGCCGGGTTGACGATATCGGCTTTCATCAATACGCAAGCTTTGACAAAATTTTCCTGTTCGGTAGCCGTTAAAAACTTCGCATTTTTTCTGATTCCCATGATGCCCTCCGTTGATGGATCGTTAAGTCATCAGCGGCGATTAACTCGTTACATCGTGATCAGGTTGCTGAAATTATTCATCGCCGTCGACTGCGGATAAATCACGATACACAGTCGTTTTATGCTTTGCTGTGATAAAAATCACATCAGCCGCCCGAAAACCAGCACATCTTTCGAATCAGATTAACCGCAACCACTCGCAAACAGAAAAACAAAAAATGCCGGTCAAATAAAATATAATATGCTCGTCCGCTTGCAATAATAAATTCATTATTAAGCACTTAATCTCCATGAAAACCATTCTTGTTTTTCTAGTACTGACTTTCACCACCGCTGTTCTGGCCGATGCGGAAAAATCCGCCGAACAAACGCAGTTGAAACAGTTGGAAACCGCGTTGGAGCGGGTGCATCAGGAATCGCAGTCGATTTATCAGCAATTCCTGATGGTTCAGGAATTGCGCCGCAACGATGCTTCCGAGCCTTCCATGAATGTGCCGCTGCCGAGCACGCCCGGGCAGAGCATTCCAATACCGAACTATAATGATTTGATGCAACGTCAGCAGGCAAAGCAAGCGCGTGTCAGTCAATATTCCGCCGATTTAGACCGGCTTTATGCGCGCTATCAAGAACTGGAAAATGAAAAGCAGCAGATTTTGGAGCAGATGGATTTACTAAAAAACAAGAAACCGGACGAATAGTTTTCGTACCGATTGGTTATTTGCCTTCAAAATTTTTGTACCAAAGATCATAAATTTCGTCAGACCACAGTGATTTGATCCAGACGATGACATCGTCGACTTGTTGTTCCGTCAGTTTGCCTTCCCATGCGGGCATCGAACCGATCTCAGGCGGCGTGCCTTTCAGAATCGTTTTCTTCAGCACTTCCGTCGAATGATGCCAGGCATGCGCCGAGCTATCCAGCGGCGGCGGCGGATATTTTCCATCCGGCCCCGGCTTACGCCACTCCGGCGTAGCGGTGCCACCAGGACCATGGCATCCAACACAGTTAGCGTTGTAAACACTCTCGCCACGCTGAATTTGCGCCGGATCGAAATCTCTTTTGACCAACGCGGTATCAGCACCGCTTAATTGCTTCCAGGACAACGGCACGGGCGGTGCTGCATCGCCGCAGCCGATCAATAATGCTGCGGCGGCCCCGCTCAACAACTGACTGCGAAAATTCATAGCAAGACGGAATTATTTTAAACGCATGACAGAACCGTGCTGTCCGGCTTCCGGTTTAGCCGGTTCCGAATGCACCGCTTTCTTGGCATAAGGATCGTAGCGGTTGTAGATGGTTGCATCCTTACGCGACTGGTCGCGCTCGGTAATCAATAAAACATTATAGGGATCGCTGCGCGAGCCTTCCATACCTGGCGATCCATGCGGCATATCGGGTACCGCTAATCCGACCGCTTTCGGCTTTTCTTTCAGCAAGCGGATAATATCCGGCGCCGGCACATGCCCCTCAATCGCATAGCCATTTACCAAAGCAGTGTGGCATGATCCGACCGATTCGGAAAGTCCGGATTTTTTTCGGATTTCCTTATTACCGACATCATGCGTTTTTACAGTAAACCCATGATCCCGCATATGATCCACCCACTTCGCGCAGCAACCGCACGTTGGACTTTTATACACTTCTACCGTTGTCGTGGCCGCTGCCTGCAAGGCAATACCGGACATACCGAAAGTCATCAACGATCCAACCAATAAGCTTCTCATTTTTAAATTCATTTCTTCTCCACGATAATTTTTCCACGCATTTTTTTAAAATGACCGGGCAACGGACATGCAAAATCAACGGTTCCCGCTGTCGTAAATTGCCAGACCAGTTCCTTTTGCTCGCCGGGTTCAAGCTGCACCAAGTGCGCTTCCGCATGTTCCTTGTCCGGATACATCCGCCGCATATTAGCAACTTTCTTGAGTTCCGCCATCGAGCCAATCAACATTTCATGCTTGTGATTGCCGCCGTTTTTGATCACGAGCCGGATTGTTTCGCCTTCCTTTACCCGAACCTCCGCCGGCAAAAACATATTATCCACCTGCGTCAGTTTAATAGTATGCGATACTTTATCGGCATCGCCGGGTTTGCCAATATCCAATTCCAGCGGGATATGATTTGCAGCCGCGGCGCTATGGGTTGAAAACAAGGCCAAGATTACCAATGGTATAATTTTATTCATGGAGTTCTCCTGAAAATGACCTTCTATCCAACTGTCCGACTTAATTAGAATGTAGCTATGCTAAATTGTTCCAACCCGTTTGTCGAATAAACGCAGCGCGCATGATACCGGCTCGAATCAATTCTCTTGTGACTTTCTTCATCCAATTTGTGTAACAGCATGCAAAAAAAACAACAATATAATGCCAATAAGCTGCAAAAGCGTTTACGGAGATTTGTGGGATCGGCAATCGCGGATTTCAATATGATCGAAGCCGGTGACCGGGTGATGGTATGTCTATCCGGCGGCAAGGACAGTTATGCGCTGCTGGATATTTTGCGCAATCTGCAAGCGCACGCGCCGCTGGAATTCGAATTGATTGCAGTCAACCTCGATCAGAAACAACCCGGATTTCCCGAGCAAGTGCTGCCGGAATATTTAACCCGCATCGGCATGCCGTTCCAAATCGTGGAGCAGGATACCTACAGCGTCGTGAAGCGCGTCATTGCCGAAGGTAAAACCACTTGCAGCCTGTGTTCCCGGTTACGCCGCGGCGTGCTGTACCGCGTCGCCGGAGAGTTGGGCGCGACTAAGATCGCGCTGGGTCATCATCGCGACGACATTCTGGAGACGCTGTTCTTGAACATGTTTTATGGCGGAAAACTCAAAGCAATGCCGCCCAAGCTGGTCAGTGACGACGGTCAGCATATCGTGATCCGGCCATTAGCTTATTGCAAGGAAAAAGATCTGGCGGCATACGCGTCAGTGGCTGATTTTCCGATCATCCCGTGCAATTTATGCGGATCGCAACCGAATTTGCAACGCCAGGTCATCAAAGAGATGATGCAACAATGGGATAAAAAATTTCCGGGCCGGCTGGAAACCATGTTCCGTTCCCTGCAAAACGTGCAACTGTCGCATCTGGCCGATACCTCCCGCTACGATTTTAAAAACCTCAAGATACAGGACCGGCCGTTTGAAAACGGCGATATCGCTTTCGACGATGAAACCTTCGAACCCAATATCGAAGAACTGTTACAAACCGATGCTGAAGAAACCGCAGAAATTAGCAATCAATACCTGACTTCAGAACGCTGATTTCTATTTTTACGCTTCGGCGGAATCCACCTCGCCATTCCATAATCCGGATCGAGGTGATCGATAATGGTTTCAATCGCCGCGCGTTCCTACATTTTATTTACTTTTTCAGGGCCGGTTATGTCTGCAGCCAGTAGAAAGACCGGGCGGGAATCATTAGATTTTCACTCCTTATTGGCAAAGATTCTCCATTACATAAATTTTTGACTGAATCGTACTGAAAAAAACCCATATGCTGCAAAGGCGATAAATTCAAGAATTGCGACTCCTCATCAAAGTTTCCAATGACTAAAACTCTCGAACTGCTATTGATTTGATCAAACCGTGAAAACACAAAAAGATGGGGGTTATCTACGCTCAATAACTCCCGATTGTTTCTATCTGCAAATGCTGGTATTTCCTTGCGTATAGAAATCATTTTCTTTACTGCATTGAAGATGCTGTACTCAACTGTTCCTGGTTGTGTTCTTTGCAAAGCTTTTTTCCAATCCATCTTCGGACGGTGTATCCAGCGGCTGTCATCGTTTTTTGATTCATCATTAAGGTAGGAATCATCATTGAGCGTTCCAATGGCATCTCCGTAGTAAAGCATCGGAATACCGCCAAAGGAAAGGATCATTCCGTGTAATAGGAGAATAATTTTGATGGCCATATTAATGGCATCGGGGTCGTTATTTTTCAGTGCACGCTGGAGCCCGGCAAGTGAAGCCAGGGATCCAGAGATACGTGCATCACCGGTTAGCGAATTTCTCCCGAAGGCAAGCCCGGTCGCAAGAGATCCCTCGTAATTTCCCGTAAAATAATCCACTAAAAAGCGTCGATGCGACTGCGGCTCATACCCAGCAGTGACAATGTCGTCGTCGCTGAAACCCCAGCCAATATCATCATGACAGCGCACATAATTGAGCCAAGTTGCCCGCTCAAGTTTTGAAGGAATATTTTGTATCCCTTTGTTAAGCAATATCGATTTTTTTGTCGCCACTGCATCCCATAACAACGCCATGAAAGTTGCGTTATAAGCGATCTCGCATTCTTTAGCATTGATGGCATCTTCACCGAAGTATTTGATTATCTCGGTAGGCGCAACAATGGCTTCCGCGATAAACAACACACCGGGAGCGGTAACTTGGCAGCAATCCTTCATCAATTGCAAAATCAGGTGCGCTTCGCGCTCATTCTGGCAAGAACTGCCCATTTTCTTCCACATGAATGCCACGGCATCAAGCCGCAGAATATCCGCGCCTCGATTTGCCCAGAACAAGATGATGTCAAGCATCTCTATAAAAACTGCTGGGTTCCGGTAGTTTAAATCCCATTGATAGTGATTAAACACGGTCATTACCCATTTGCCCATCGCCTCATCCCAAGTGAAGTTGCCGGGTGCGGTTTCTGGAAAAATTTCCGGCATAGATTCTTCATAGATATCCGGAATCGTCCTGTCATTAAAGATGAAGTAATAGTCCTGATAGGCCTGATCGCCGCCACGTGCTTTCTTAGCCCACTCGTGCTGATCGGAAGTATGATTGACCACCACATCCAAGGTCAGCAGCATGTCACGTTTTTTTAGATTGGTGACCAATTCATCAAAATCCTCGAAGGTACCGAAGCGGCTATCAATCTTGCGAAAATCTCTTACGGCATAACCGCCATCACTTTTGCCTTCGGGACAATCGCAGATGGGCATGATGTGCACGAGATTAACGCCCAATTCCTGCAGGTAATTCAATCGAGATAGCATATCCTTCAGGTTATCAGCATATCCGTTGCAGTACAGAGCCATGCCAACCCATTTCTGACTTAGAAACCAGTTGTGATCTTTTTCTCGCTCCAGATCAATTCTCTTAAGATGACTGGGTCTGCTGATATATTGGCGCATTAGTGTTTCCACTAAATGCAGCATGTGCTTCTTGAAATCCGGGTGATCTCCATAAAGCGTATTGAATAGCGAGTAAATGGCGTAGAAATTTGCTCCCAGCCGGGTATAGAAAAATTGCAAATTTTGCGGCTTAGTTTTTTTCTTTACCTCAACCAGAATGTCATTGAGCAAAGAATGTGAAATCTGTTCATACATGAGTATATGCGCCTGGAATTAAGGGTTATCTTCAATCCGCCAGTTATAATGTGCCAGTCCTTCCAGGATACCGTTGGCTTGGTGAGCCCGCGCAAAATAGATCTGTTCCATGTCGCGCAGCGGCTCAAGCTCCGGGCTATAGTTACCAACCACTATCCCTAGCGTATCACCGAGCAGCATTTCCTTGTCATTGCCGGAGTCACCTACCACCAGAAAATTCTCAAGGGGCAGCCCCCACTTGCAAGCCAGATAGCGGATGGCATGCCCCTTGGAGGCACGTATCGGCAATACGTCTAAAAATTTTTCATGCGAATAGATAAGCCGCGCATGCAAACGATGTTCCCGCAACAATCGGGATAAATCCTGCAGTGAGGGCATCTTCTTTGATATCACGTTATAGCTTAGCTTGAATTTACGCTGGTTTTCAGCAGCTTGAAGTGTCAACCCCGGCAGGCCGGATAAAACTTGCTCTAGTGCATCCCGTCGCCATAGATGGGCAATGCGATTGGCCCAACCGACATCCGGTTGTAGCCTCGGGCCATAATTGATTTCGCTCCCAACTGAAGTGATTAGTACATTTGGAATTGGAACCCGTGCATTTTTGAGAACTTTCACTGCACTTTCCAGAGAGCGGCCGGTGGCGACACCAAAAACTACTGATCCTGCATGTTTTTTTAGCCAGCTAATCAACTGTTGCAATCCTTCCTTGTTCCCCAGCAAGGTGTTGTCTATATCGCTGACCAAGGCCCTTCGGGCCAGCGGCATCGGTGACTTGCCGTCTTGCAGTGCGAATGAAATCTGACGCCGCATGCGCTTGCGATCACGCCGCAGAAGTCTGCGTACTTCCTTCATATATTTGCTTACGTGAGCATCCCAACTATAGTGGCGGCGTGCGCCTATAACGCCATTCTTCGACCACATCCGCCATTGCTGCTTGTCCGATAATACGTTGGATAATGCCGCAGCAATAGCAACCGGATCCAACGGATTCACCAGCAAACCATTACGACAATTCCCCAGAATATCCCGCGGCCCGCCATCTTCGGTTGCGACAAATGGCAAACCGCTTGCAGCGGTTTCAATCAAAGTCAAGCCGAATGGTTCAGTTAGCGCCGGATTGACAAATACACCGCGGCGGCGCGCAGCCAGACGATATAGCTCTGGCACATCTTCGGCAGCATGGTGCTTGGGTATCGCCACGCACCCCCATAAATCATAACGATCGATATCCAACAACAGCTCCCTCAGTACTTTCTGCGAAGCCTCATCCAGCTCACGAATGTCGTCACGATTGCCAGAGACGATAACCAGATTGGCCATTTTCTGTAGCTCAGGATTGCCTCCATATGCTTCAATCAGACCCTTCAGATTCTTGTGAATGGAAGGGCGGCAAATTGCGAGTATTATCGGTTTGGCCGGATCCGATAGAAATTTATCTACCATTTGCATGGCATTAGGATTAATTTTTTTACGTCCCGGCGGCGAGAAGCGCGCAATGTCGGTTCCCGGCGGAATCACGACAAAGCGGCTGCGTTCATGATTATGATACATGCCATATTGTTCGGTAACCTCTTGCCGCGTACTGGTGACCACCATGTTAACGCTTACCAGCAAATCCTCTTCTACCGCGATACGGCGTTCGAAATTAAACTGACGTTCAATCGCGTGTTTTTTCCGGCCACTTGCCAGCAAGCGCGATTGCTTTGGGCGTCCCAGTGAGTGCCCCGTGTGCACCTGAGGTATGCCAAGGAGCAGTGATAGCTGTTGTCCTACATAACCTGCATCGGCGTAATGTGTGTGTATCAGATCCGGCAATCGTCCCTGCTGACGCAAAAAATGCAGGCTGCGATCCACCAGTTGATCGAGATGAGGCCACAGCAATTCCTTGCGTATGTAATGCGATGGACCGAAAGGCAGACGCAGAATACGCGCGCCGTTACTAACTTCTTCGATGGGTTGGGAATAATCCGGAGATACTGCGGGATCATCAATCAGCCGCGTCAACAAATCAACTTGTCCGACATCGCAATGGCGCGCCAAAGCACGCATTAGCTCCACCACATAGGTAGTTTGTCCGCCAGTATCAGCATCGCGCCCCAACTCCATGTTATTTCCTCTGATCAAGCCATGCGGACTGATCATCAAAATGTACAATGGGTTTTCGTTATTGATCAGATCCATCGTCATATCTTCCAATCCCTTATGAACGGTTCGTAAAAATCTGGAGAATCCGGAATCGCTCCTCGAATTTCGCACAAAGCAGCAGCAAAGATATTGGCGCGCGGCAAGGTAAGCGTAGCCGGCCAACCGCGTAATATGCCCAGGATGTAAACAGCGGCAAAACCATCCCCCGCACCGACCGTATCCACCAGTGGTTGTGAAGATGCGGATCCCTCGACACTTTCTATCTTACCTTCGTTGTCGAGTTGCCAAGCGCCCTGTTCGCCACATGTAACCAAAACGCTGTCCAGACCAAAACATCTAATTAATGCATCAGCATTTTGTATTGGATTTTTACTGGATAACCGGAATAGAGATGTCAGTATCTCCATCTCTTCCAGATTTATTTTTAGCAGGTTTGCACGTCTCAGAGAACGCTCTATCGTAGGTACGTCATACCAAGGTTTCCGTAAATTGATATCCAGTAAACGCGGCGCGTTGCTGCTGCGGATCAACGCGCCCAAGGCCTGGGCGGATTTTGCGCTGCGCTGGGCCAAGGTGCCAAAATATATCAGTTGCGGACGCACAGCCAAGGTAATCATATGCGTTATGCCCGCATGGATGTAGTCATACGCTTGTTCCGGCAGAATTTCAAAGCGGTGTTTGCGTCCTTCCATGTGTACCATCACTTGACCAGTCGGATGAGAAACATCAAGCTGTATACCGACATCATCCATACCGGCATCCTTTATCACCGCAAGTAATTCACGGCGAAGTTCGTCGTTTCCAATGCGCGTTATCAGTACTGGATGCAATCCAAATGCTTGCAGGTGGCGTGCGACATTGAACGGCGCACCTCCAAATACTTTCCGGTCATCGAATATATCTGCCAGCACTTCACCGAACAATAAAACTGTTTCTGCTTGAATAGATGTCATAGATATGATTAATCCGGTCAGATTAAGTTTTTTAACTATCGAATTGACAATCAATACCAGGTATCAGAGGCTAATTATTGTTATTGCGTCTCGGCGGAACCCATTTGAAAGTCATCGCCACCAAAGCGGCAAAAGCGATATAAACCGCGGTCAGCACCGTTTCGGGCACCTGATAAAAAATGATGAGATGAAGCCAGTACTGAATGAAACCGGCTTCTGTCTCGATTTGACGCAAGTTGTTTTCCCAAACAGTTAGCGGGCAAGCAATGCCAAGCAACGACTCGGCCACAACCAATAAAATAGCGGCAAGATGCAGATAACGAAACCAGGGATTTGCCACAAACCGGAACTTCAGCCAGGCGCCAATCCAGATGACCGGCAAACTCCCGGCGACAAACAACACGTACAGAAAATGCGCTATCAAAACATGATCGGGCGTCACTTCATCCGCCCGTTTTGCAGTCTGACCGTTGATCAATAATCACCGGTCCCATATGTCCGCATATCGTTTTTGATCAGCTTGATACCATCGACCTTGCGCGCAATGGCGATGGCTTTATCCATATCCTCTCTGGAATTGACAAAGCCGCTCAATTCCACGACGCCTTTGATGGTTCTGACATTGATATCGAAAGGTCTTAAGGACAGTTCGTCGATAATGGCTTCGTGCACCTTGGCGGTAATGACGATATCGCCGAATTGCTCGCGGCTGCCCTCATATTTCGGAGTGGATGCGCAACCGGAGGAAAAAAATACTTGCAGCGACAAGAATAAAACGATGAAACGATGATTTGCTGTGAGCTGTGTCATGATAAGGTTCTCCCAAATAATTACCGGAAAAATAACCCCATCACATTGCGATATAAAACCCTTGCTTTCCTACCTTCAGTAACTTATTCGATCAAAATCAAACGCTTTTGAATTATCCGGTAAGTATTCGCAAACATCAGAATGCGCGAGGTCTTGCATGGACAGAGTAGCTCGCAGGTATGCAAACATTCAAAGCATTCCATTCCTGTTAACCATATTACATGATTCGTTCCAACAGAGGCAATGATTACAACGCATTCCCCTTGACCGCAACAGCTTCTTGTTTAAGACTGCGCCGGTTGCTCGGGTGCGGGTTGTTGTTTCAACAGCGGCTCAACCAGTTTTTCCAGTTTTTTCAAATTCACGCGGCCTAAATAGGTGTCAACAATTTCGCCCGAACGGTTTAAAACGACCGTATAAGGAAGTGCGGACATACGGTTTCCGGCGGCTTCGAGCAACGACCAGGTATTAAAACTTCCGATCAGAACCGGATAATTGATACCGAACTCCTGGCTGAACATTTTCACTTTATCGGGCTGGTCAATCGCGATGCCGACAAAGATCAATCCTTGATCCCCGTATTTGTTCTGCGCTTCGATAAACTCCGGGATTTCCTCACGGCAGGGCGTACACCAAGTCGCCCAGAAATTTACCACCATGACCTTGCCAAGCCATTGCGAGACCGCCTGATCATCTCCTTGCAAATCGGGCAAGCTGGCTTCAAGAATTGCTTTGGCGCCTTGCTGACTTTCCTCACTGGTTAATTCCGTTTGATAAATATCCGACAACAATGAACGAAAAAACGAACCCGCGCCCAGCGCAATGACGGCAATACAAAGATACAAAAGAATCTGCTTAAATTTTGACATCGACCCATCCTAAAATTATTTTTATTCCTGAATTGCGGCTTGCAATCCGGTATGAATATTCCTCAAATCAGCACCGCATTCAGCACCGTCAGGAAATCGTTATGGTTGAGGAATCCAATGACTTTGATGTCCGGCACATCGCGGCCTTGACGATCAATAAATAAAATACCCGGCGGCCCGAACAGCTTAAAGCGTTTGAGCAGCGCGGTATCATCCGGTGTCCCGTCGGTCACGTCGACTTCCAGCAGCACCACGTCTTTCAATCGGGCTTGCACTTTGGCATCGGAAAAGGTGAAGCGATCCATTTCCTTGCAAGAAACACACCAATCGGCATGAAACCGCACCATGACGTATTTGTCCTTGGAACGTTTAATTTGCTCATCGAGTTCCCCGAGGTTTTTTACCCGCTGAAACGGCAGCGACGGGTGTCCGGCGGCTGTCAATTCCGCGGTATTCACGCTGCTATTGGCGATACCGAATTTGGAGAGCGGCTGCAGCACATCGCGGCTGCCAGATAAAACACCGGCCAACATCGCCACACCGATCAGCAATGCGATCACACCAATACCTTTAAGGAATTTCTGCAGCCCCGTCGCCCGCTCCGGCAAAGGATCGATTGCATGCAAGTAGATGGCGGATATGATCAGCAACGCCGCCCAAAGCGACATGTACACGACATCGTTGATAACCGGCGAGACAATCCAGAGCGCAACCGCCAACAGCAGCACGCCGAAAAAGCGCTTGATCGACTCCATCCACGGTCCCGCCTTAGGCAGCAACGCCCCCGCCGATGTACCGAGCAACAGCAGCGGCACGCCCATGCCCAGCGCCATGACAAACAATGCCGAGCCGCCCAGCACGACATCGCGAGTCTGGCTGATATAGAGCAATGCGCCCGCCAGCGGCGCTGCAACGCAAGGCCCGACAATTAGGGCCGATAGCGCACCCATGCCGAATACGCTGGTCAAGTGCCCGCCTTTCAGATGTCCGGCTTCCTCGGACAATTTGGTTTGCAGTGACCCCGGCAGTTGCAATTCATAAAAACCGAACATCGAAAACGACAGCACCACGAAAATCACCGCAAAAGAACCTAAAACCCAAGCATTCTGCAGCGCAGCGGACAACATCGCGCCCGACAATCCGGCCGCCACACCGGCAATGGCATAAGTAATCGCCATGCCGAGCACATACGCCAGCGCCAGAATAAAACCATGCTGCTTGGTCACGTGTTTGCCGCGATTGGCAATGATCCCCGACAGAATCGGAAACATCGGAAACACGCACGGCGTAAACGACAACAGCAAACCAATGCCGAAAAATCCGCTCAGAATCAGCCAGTAATCACCGGTTTCAAACATCCGCTCGATTTTGTAGGATTCGGTTTCGATAGCCGGTGCGCGCGATGGCGTTTGGAACAATTCCGCGATTGCATCGGCTGGTGCAGCCGTTGCCGGATTACTGACGGCATCGGCAACGGCGCCGATCGCCGCGGTAACCGCCGGCAGGGTCAATTCAATGACTTTATGAATCGGCGCGTAACACACGCCGACCGGTTCGTTACAACCCTGATAACCGGCTTCCAGTGTCAACGGCTGTTCACTGGCGGAATCCTCCCGTTTCAACGAAATCACCGCTTGAATCGGGTTGAAATAAACTTCCATTTGACCAAAGGTCATGTCATCTTTCATTTGACCCGGCGGTAACGTCACCTTCTCGACGGTCAAACCTTCCTGCTTCGGCTCAAAAGTAATCTTGTCGCGATACAGGTAATAATCCTTGGCCGGTGTCAGATGGGCGATCAGCGTCTGGCCATCGCGCACTTCCACCGATATTTTGAATGCTTCGTCCGGCGGCAGCAGCTCCTGCGGATTGCTTTGCCCGAGATTGATGCCCAATCCCTGCAATTTCTGCAATAGGCTGAAAGAACCGCTTTCCTGCGCAAATGCAGGGGCACAAAACAACAACGATAACAGTAACAATAGGTGAATTAATCGCATCGGTAATTTCTGTAGTATCTAGTCTGATAAGTGAGTTTCGTCGGTTATCCACTGCAGATAGGCAGGTAATCCGCCCAATATAGGAACCATAATCACTTCCGGAAGTTCATAAGGATGCATCAACTTGATCAACTGTTCAACCCGGTCATAATGCTGGCGGCGGGTTTTGATCAGCACCGGAATCTCCGCCGCGGATTCAATGGTATCCTGCCAGCGGTAAACCGAAGTGCAGGGACTCAAAAGATTGACACAAGCGGCCAAATGCTGATCAATCAAAGCCTTCGCCAGCGCATCGGCGCTTTCGTGATCGGGAAAATTAGAAATGATCAGTACGGATTCCATTCGTAAAATTACGGCATCAAAGGCTTCATTTTACCTTGCTTATCCTTTCGATGGGCAAGCGTGATTTTGTTCAGGGCTGCAATCGGCTTATACTTAAACTTAAACATTATTGTGTGAAAGGATTAAACAATGAAAGGATTATTCAGACTGGTCATCGTGCTGGCAATTATCACGCCGGTCTCCATCTTTTTCGGTTACATCATCATGGACGAAGGCGACCAATTCACCGCTGAGCATTATATGGTCACGGGCTTGAGCATGGTTCCGCTGATTTTCGCACTGCTGGTTAAATTCCTGATGACCGGTGCTGAAACCAATAAGGAATAATTAACTGCTGAGTGATCATTCCGCCGGAAAATCCGGCAACTGCTCGCAAGCACGTTGGTAAGCCAATCCGGCTACCGCCAGATCCCCCAGCGCCAAGCCGCGGAATATAAACGCTGTTCTTTCTCCGGCGCTCTGGCGGCCAAGCGCCTCGCCCGTCACCAAACCCGTCAGGTCGCCGCGCACCAGCGCCGGATCGGCCAGCGGCTTGGGCATACGGGATTCCTGCTCCAGATCGTCGACGATAATGCGATCCAGCACGAACATGCTTTCCCGCAACCACGACGCCGCCAGATCGGTCATGGTCACAAACGCGCCGGGTTTCAACCAATGCGCATCGAGAAACGGCGCCAATTGCGGCGATAATGTTACCGAAGTGACGATCAAATCCGCGTCGCGGATCGCTTCTCCGGCTGTTTGACAAGCGATGGCGGTTAACCCCATGTTTTCAGCGGTTTGGCAAAAGCTATCGCGGCTCGGACCACGTGCATACGCACGCACCCCGGTTAACGGAAACAATGCGGCAAACGCTTGCAAATGACTACGCGCCTGCACGCCGCAGCCGATGAATGCCGCGATCGAAGCATCCGGACGAGCCAGCCGCTTCGCCGCGATCACGCTCAAACCGGCGGTGCGCACCGCGGTGATCCAATTGCCGTCGATCACCGCCAGCGGCAAGCCGCTGCGGCTATCGAGCAATGTCACCAGCGAATTGATGCTAGGTAAGCCATGTTGCGGGTTATCCGGATTCAAAACCAATGCCTTGACGGCGAGAAACGGCGGATCGTCCGCAGCCGCCAGCGTCGCCATCATGTAGCGGCCATCCGGCGGAGTAATCACCGCTTTGGGTGCATTCCAGGCTTGCTGCCGCTTTTGCCCCAGCAATAAATGCTCGATGCTGGCGGCGATTTCGCGGGGATTTAACTGCAAAGATTGCAACGAATCTGCCGATAAATAGCGCGGACTTGAACCGTGCGATGGGTCGCCGGATTCTTGCAAGATTCCTGGCGGGTTTCCAGGCTTTTGAAAATTTGTCATCGTATTTTAACCATCGGCTGCTATAATACCGCCCCCAAAGTATCAACTAACAGCTTATTTTTTGAGGAATTATTTATGTCTCGTCCGATCCGCAATATCGCCATCATCGCGCACGTCGACCATGGTAAAACCACCATGGTCGACAAGCTCCTGCACCAAGCCGGCACCTTCGCCGCACATCAACAAGTTTCCGAGCGCGTGATGGATTCCAACGATATTGAGCGCGAGCGTGGCATCACCATTTTAGCCAAGAATTGCGCCATCGACTACGAAGGGGTGCATATCAACATCGTCGATACCCCCGGCCACGCCGATTTCGGCGGTGAAGTAGAGCGCGTGCTGTCGATGGTCGACGGCGTATTGCTGCTGGTCGATGCCGTGGAAGGTCCGATGCCGCAAACCCGGTTTGTGACCAAAAAAGCTCTGGCGCAAGGATTGCGCCCAATTGTGGTCATCAACAAAGTCGACCGTCCGGGCGCACGTGCCGGTTGGGTGGTCGATCAAACCTTCGATCTGTTCGATAAACTCGGCGCCAGCGATGAACAGCTCGATTTTCCGGTGGTGTATGCTTCCGCGTTGAACGGCTTTGCAACTTTGGATCAAGACAAGCCCAGCACGGATATGCGGCCGTTGTTCGATACCATTCTCAGCCACGTGCCCGCGCCCACCGGTAACCCCGATGAACCGTTGCAACTGCAAATCAGCGCGCTGGATTATTCCAGTTTCGTCGGACGCATCGGCATCGGCCGCATTCATCGCGGCAAACTCAAAGCCGGTCAGGAAGTGATGGTGCTCGCGGGCGATAAACCGCCGAAAAAAGCCAAAGTCAATCAAGTGCTCGGCTTCCGCGGCCTGGAGCGCGTGCAAATGAAAGAAGCGCTGGCGGGCGATATCGTGCTGATCAATGGTGTCGAGGAATTGAGCATCGGCGCGACGCTGGCCGATATCGACCAGCCTGAAGCGCTGCCGATGCTGGCGGTGGACGAACCGACCCTGACCATGACGTTCCAGGTCAACACCTCGCCGTTTGCCGGTCAGGAAGGCAAGTTCGTCACCAGCCGCCAATTGCGCGAACGCCTGGAAAAAGAATTACTGACCAATGTCGCATTGCGCATGGAGGAAACCAACGAAACCGATTCGTTCCTGATTTCCGGCCGTGGCGAATTGCACCTGACTATTTTGCTGGAGAATATGCGCCGCGAGGGCTATGAACTGGCGGTATCGCGTCCGCACGTGGTGATCCGCGAAATCGACGGCGTCAAATGCGAGCCGTTTGAAATGCTCACGGTTGACGTTGATGAAGCCAATCAAGGCGCGGTAATGGAAGCATTGGGCGCGCGCCGTGGCGATTTGCAAGATATGGTATCGGATGCCAAAGGCCGTGTGCGGCTGGATTACCGCATTCCGGCGCGCGGTTTGATCGGTTTCCAATCGGAATTCATGACCATGACGCGCGGCACCGGTTTGATGAGCCACGTATTCGACGAATTCGCGCCGATGCGCCCGGAAATCCCGCCACGCAGAAACGGCGTGCTGATTTCCGCCGAACAAGGTGAAGCCGTTGCGTATGCGCTGTGGAAACTGCAAGACCGCGGCCGCATGTTCGTCAGCCCCGGCGACCGCCTGTACGAAGGCATGGTGATCGGTATTCATACTCGCGACAATGATTTAGTCGTGAATCCGATCAAAGGCAAGCAACTGACCAACATCCGCGCATCGGGAACTGATGAAGCGGTGACGTTAATCCCGCCGATTCAACTGACGCTGGAATCCGCGATTGAATTTATCGCCGATGACGAATTGGTGGAAATCACGCCGAAAACCATCCGCATCCGCAAACGCTTCTTGCTCGAACACGAACGCAAACGCGCCTCACGAGCAGCAGCATAATCGCTGATCTTCAAACTACTGCGCCGGTATTGATCCTACCGGCGCTTTTTATTCCTACCTGCTACTCCTCAGCAAATTCGGCGGCAACCCCATCGGCTCGAAGTCCTTCAATAATGGCACATCGCTTTTGTTAATCGAGCGGATATCCATATCGTAGGTGC
>Ga0209573_1001264_pt1 | contig 40812 bp, 35 predicted proteins | sample TNRBio252014_DNA_FD_185870 | JGI IMG/M metagenome (GOLD analysis project Ga0209573, IMG submission 185870) | Wastewater treatment Type I Accumulibacter community from EBPR Bioreactor in Madison, WI, USA - TNR Reactor_6/25/2014_ DNA (SPAdes)... | ecosystem: Engineered > Bioreactor > EBPR >...
GACCAGGCAGAGTCGCCAGTCCAGATAGACGCCAGCGAGGAACGTACCCAGGGTAATGGTCTGCATCAACAGGAAGCTGACCTGTCGGCTGTCTAGGGCGTCGGTGAGAGTAGAGCCGGACGCCATGAACGCCATGCGCATCGTCAAAAGCACGCCCGTCCAATGCAGGATTTGCCGTCCGACCAGCAGCAACCGGGCTTTCAGAGTCGGTTCCACATCGGGCCACTGAATGATGATGCAGATGAGGCCGAAAATCAGCGGAATCAAGTTTTGCCAGTACCAGCGGCTGCCGGCGGTGTCGGAGGAGGTATAAGCCGCGCCAATCAGGGCCAGCACGATCATCAGATAAAAGCCGATGCTGTGCAGGTTGAACAGTCGCTGCATCAGGCTGGGCGAGGTCTTGGTCGACGGAGTTGAGGCGAGGGTTTCGGACATAACGGTTTTTTTCCTGTCCTGAGTTTGGTTTTTATCGGGCATCAACGCGATATCTTAGCGCAGACTCCGCCAATGAAGTGTGCGACGGTATTCAGCACGGTCTCGCGCAATTGGTGATGGGGCGCATGACCGCAACCGGGCAGCCATAAAACGTCAGCCGGGCCGCTGACCCCGGCGGTGATGGCGTCCACCTGGGCGCGGGTGCCGTATTCATCGTCTTCGCCCTGAATAATCAGCGTCGGGCAGAGAATCCGGCGCAGTTCGGCTTCGATATTCCACTGATGGCGGGCAGGGTTTAACCAGATGTCATGCCACCCCCAAAACATCAAATCCACATTGTCGCCGTGATGACGCTGCAACCGGGTGCGCCACTCGCCCTGTTGATAAGCGTCGCCCGCACGACGGATGCCGGTCAGGCAACATTCCTCGATCAGGACATGCGCCGCTTCGCTGACAACAGCGCAGGCTTGTTCAGGATAAGCGGCGGCGAACAACAGGGCGATAGAGCCGCCGTCGCTGTGGCCGAACAGAATGGGCGGTTCGGCAATGCCGCTGGCCGCCAGGACTTCCGGGAGGCTGTCCTCCGCTTCCCGTTGTAGATAATCTTCAACGCGGGGGCCGGTCAGACCCTCGGAACGGCCGTAGCCCCAACGCTCGTAGACCAATCCCGGCAACCTGGTCCGGGCGCACAGATGCGCCGGGAAAGCGCCCCATTGGCCGATACTGCCCAGACCTTCATGCAGGAAGACCAGGACCGGACCGGCGGCGGCGTGTGATGGCGTGAGGCGCTCGGCATGCAGGCGGCGACCTGCGGCGTGGAGGTCAAACCGTTGGCGGCGGACGTGGGCAGTCATGCCGTGCGCTGTTCCTGAAACATGCCCAGCAGAATATCGAGTCGTTGCCGGGGTTCGGTCATTTCCAGCAAGGCCTGGCGAACGGACAACGGCAGCGGCAACACTTCCGCCAGCCGATTGCCGATCCAGGAGGCGTCTTCCCAGTCCGGGGCGAAAAAGCGGGTCTGTGGCGCCAATTCCTCGCTGTCCAGCAGATCGCGCAGGACGCGGATCAGCGGTTCGTGACTATGGGCGGGCGATTGCCGCAGGTCATCGGGCAGCCACTGGACTTGGCCGAGCAGCAGTTGATCGGGCTGAACGCGATGACCCACCACGCGCAACCGTTGTACGCCCAGGCAGGTGATGCCGAGCAACCCGTCCTCCATGGGGTCGAAATCGACGATGCGCGCCAAGGTGCCGACGGGATGAATGCTGACCGGCTGACTGCCGGTTTCGTTGCCCTGGTGAATCGCCACCACGCCAAATCCGGCGTCGGCGCGCAGGCAGGCGCTAACCATATCGACATAGCGGGTTTCAAAAATTCGCAAAGGCAGGACGCCGCCGGGAAACAGGACGGTGTTGAGCGGAAACAGCGGCAGTTCCTGGATCGCAATCACTCTGCATTCACCTCGGGATCAGATTCCTCGCCCCAGCGCGGCAGCAAGGTATGCGGGATGCTCAGTCGGTCGAGAATTCTGGCCACAATGAAATCGACCAGTTCCGCCACGGTTGCTGGTCGATAATAAAAACCGGGGTTGGTCGGGAGAATAATCGCGCCAGCGCGGGCCAGTCGCAACATGTTTTCCAGGTGAATCACCGACAGCGGCGTCTCGCGCACGGCCAGAATCAGCGGGCGTCCTTCTTTGAGGCTGACATCGGCGGCCCGCTCCAGCAGATTGTCGCTGTTGCCGTTGGCGATGGCGGCGAGTGCGCCGGTGGTGCAGGGACAAACCACCATCGCCTGCGCCAGCGCCGAGCCGCTGGCCGGCGGCGCGGTCCATTCATCCTGGCCGTAGACGCGCAACTGACCCGGCTCGCCATGGTAGTGTTCAGTCAGAACCCGCTGCATGTCGCGAGGTCGGCCTGGCAGGCGCAGATCGGTTTCCATGTGGATGACAATCTGGGCGGCCTTCGAGATTAGCAGTTGCACAGGCCAACCCGCATCCAGCAGGCATTGCAACAATCGCAGGCCGTAGTCGGCGCCAGACGCGCCGGTCATACCCAGGATGATGGGGCGGGGGGCGGATGGGGACATCGGGACAGGGGGATTCAGGCGGTTCCGGCGCCGGCGGGGGTCGCCCTTAGATTTCCTAACAACCGTTCATGAATACCGCCAAAGCCGCCATTGCTCATGATTAAGACCTCGGTTCCCGGTTGAACCTGAGCTTGAATAGCGGACAGCGTTTCATCCAACGTATGACAGACCTGCCCGCGTGAACCGAGCGAGGCGGCGATCGTATCAAGATTCCAGCCCAGATCCGGCGCCTGATACAACACCACCGCATCAGCGTCGGCCAGCGCTGGGGCAAGACTGTCCTTGAACACGCCCATTTTCATGGTGTTGGAGCGCGGCTCCAGCACGGCGATGATGGGTTGCGCCCCCACCCGTGCGCGTAATCCGGCCAGGGTCGTTGCAATCGCGGTGGGATGATGGGCGAAATCATCATAGACCGTGACGCCGTTGACGGCGCCACGCACCTCCAGCCGTCGCTTGACGCCCTGAAAATCTTGCAGCGCGGCAATGGCAGTCGCTGCGGACACACCCGCCTGGCGGGCGGCGGCAATGGCGGCCAGTGCATTGTGGACACTGTGTAAGCCCAATTGCGTCCATGTGACCCGACCTTGCCGCTCACCCTGGAAGTACACCTCAAAAGCGCCGCCGTCCGGCGCCATCTCCCGCGCTTCCCAGTCGCCAGTCCCGAACCGTTCGACCGGGGTCCAGCAGCCCATGGCCAGCACTTCGGCCAGATTGGCGTCCTGCCCGTTGGCGATGATTCGCCCGCAGCCGGGAACCGTGCGTAGCAAGTGGTGAAACTGGCGCTGGATGGCCGCCAAATCGGGAAAAATGTCGGCGTGATCGAATTCCAGGTTATTCAAAATCAACGTGCGCGGCCGGTAGTGGACGAACTTGGAGCGCTTGTCGAAAAACGCTGTGTCATATTCATCCGCCTCCACCACAAAGAATGGCACCGCGCCCAGTCGTGCGGATTGACCAAAATTGGCAGGAATCCCGCCGATCAGAAAACCCGGCTCCAGGCCGGCGTACTCCAGAATCCAGGCCAGCAGACTGCTGGTGGTGGTCTTGCCGTGCGTACCGGCGACCGCCAGCACCTGCCGGCCACGCAGCACATGATCCGCCAGCCAGGCCGGCCCGGAGGCGTAGGGCCAATCACGGTTCAGCAATTCCTCGACAATAGGCCGGCCCCGGCTCATCACATTGCCGACGACGATCATATCTGGCTGAAACTCCGCCAGTTGCTCTGGATCGTAGCCTTCCCGCAAAGCGATGCCCGCCTCGGCCAGTTGAGTGCTCATCGGTGGATAAACGCCGGCGTCGCAACCGGAAACCGTGTGTCCGGCGGCGCGGGCCAGCAGGGCGACCCCGGCCATGAACGTGCCGCAAATACCAAGAATGTGAATATGCATGAAAAATTTTACCAAATTTACCGAAAGATAGCCGTCAACCGCCGTCCGCGCCGATCCAGCCGGTCAGCGTCCAGGATAAAAAGGTATAGCCGATGGCGTACAGGACTCCCACCCAAATCGATGTATCAAAGGTCTGCCGCAGGATATGAGCCATGATAGCGATGCTCCACACCATCAGCGCCAGCAGCAGCGCCGAGGGCAGTTCGATACCGCCGCTGGACGACTGATGAACAATCCAGCTCATCAGCGGCAGAGCCAGCAGCGCCATCAACGTCCCGGTCCCGGTCAGGGCGCTGAGCGTTTGCTCGAAGCGTTCGGGATGCCGGCGCAGGATCAGCGCCAGATACAGCAATCCGCTCAGCAACATTAGATCCAGCAGGATTTGCAGCAGCGCTACCGATGCGGGAGTGCTGAGGATTAAAACCAGCAGGCCGGAAAGTCCATAAGCCAGCAGACAGGCTTTTAATAGCGCCGCCGAGGCGGGTATATCCTTTGGGCCTTTGCGGAACAGGCAGATGTCCACGAATAGATTGAATAAGGCGTGCATGGAGGGTCAGTAGCGAATCATGAAAGCGGTGAAAGTACCCGCTTGCCGCGACTTTAACAAGGCGTGGCGTGAGCGAATCCCGACCTGTCCTATGGCGGGGTGGTTTTGGGAGGCCGGAATGCTGGATTCGTATCATGGTGGGGATAATTTAGCCCCCGTCGCTAGCGAAAAATTTAACTAATTATATATAAAGTCTTTTTAAAAAAACGCCCTGTAGATTTTCTTGACAGTGCCGGGTTTGCCTACCTATAGTTAGTGGCGAAAAGTGGGGGAAAGTGGGACGCACGGGCGCCCTGGCATTCAGAGGGGGGACGGGATTGCTCCGGGGTATCAATCCGCTGTCGTTGGACGCCAAGGGTCGTCTGTCGATGCCGGTCCGTTACCGCCAGCATTTGCTGGACGCCGCCGATGGCCAACTGATTCTGACAGTCGATCGCGACCGTTGCTTATTGCTCTATCCGCTGCCGGTATGGGAAGAGGTCGAGCGGAAACTCATTCGGATTTCCAGCGTCAACGCCCGCGCCCGCGCTCTGAAACGACTGTTATTGGGCCATGCGGAAGAGTGTGGCATGGACGCCAGTGGCCGAATTCTGTTGCCGGCGCCCCTGCGGGAATTCGCCAATCTGGACAAGCGGGTGGTGCTGGTGGGGCAGGGTAACAAGTTTGAAATCTGGAATGAGCAGGCCTGGCAGGACTGGCGCGAAGCGCTGTTGTCGGGTCATGGGGACGATGATGGCGAACCCCTGCCTGATCTGGATTCGCTGGCGTTCTGAGCATGGTGGACGCCGAGCATTTTCTGCCGCACCAGCCGGCGCTGCCGGTCGAGGTAATGGCTGGATTGGCGATCCAGCCCGATGGCCGTTATGTCGATGGCACATTGGGTCGGGGTGGCCATGCCCAGGCGATTCTGGAGCGGCTCGGCCCCCAGGGACGATTGCTGGCGTTAGACCGGGACCCGGCGGCGGCGGAATGTGTAAACGCCCGTTTCGGTGGCGACCCCCGGTTTGCCTTTGTCCGGGCGCCGTTCAGCCGGTTAGCTGAAGCGTTGACCGAACGGGATTGGGTGGGTCAGGTGAATGGGTTGCTGTTGGATCTGGGCGTGTCTTCGCCGCAGTTGGACGATCCAGAACGCGGCTTCAGTTTCGTGCGCAACGGGCCGCTGGATATGCGGATGGACCCGACTGTCGGCATGAGCGCCGCCGCCTGGCTGGCGCGGGTCGATGAAGCGGAACTGGCGCAGGCGCTGGCGGCATTTGGCGAGGAACGATTTCACCGACGGGTCGCCCGCGCCATCGTCGCCGCTCGTCAGCAAGCGCCGATTGAAACGACGGCGCGGTTGGCGGAGATCGTCGCGGCGGCGGTTCCTACTCGTGAACCAGGCAAGCATCCGGCGACGCGCGCTTTTCAGGCGATTCGGATAGCGATTAACAATGAGTTGGATGAGTTGCAGGCCGTCTTGCCGCAGGCCGTGGCGGCGCTGGCGCCGGGCGGACGATTAGTGGTGATCAGTTTTCATTCACTGGAGGATCGAGTGGTCAAGCAATTCATGCGCGAGCAGGCCCGTGGACGGGAGCTGCCGTTGGACTTGCCGGTGATGGGTCGGCCAACGGGCATGACTCTGCGCTTGATCGGCCGGGCCGTGCGGCCAAGCGCCGCCGAGGTCGCCGCCAATCCGCGCGCCCGCAGCGCTATCTTGCGCGTGGCGGAGCGGCTGGCATGAACAGTTCTTTTTGGCAGATCATTGTGTTGACGACGGCGGTGCTCGGTTTCGGGGTGGGAGTGGTTTACACCCATCACGCCAATCGACAGCTCTTTATTCAATGGCAAAAGCTGCAAACGGAGCGAGACTATCTCGAAGTCGAATGGGAATTATTGCAACTGGAGCAAAGTACGCTGGTCACGGAGATCGCCGTTGAGGAAAGAGCACGGACGCGCTTGAACATGCTGATCCCGGACCCTAGCAAAGTGTTGTACATCGCGCCTCATGAATAAAGCATGTAGACCATCGAATCGAGCGTCGGGGCGCCAAAAACGAGAAGGGGGCGCGTGGCTGCATCGATGGTGGGCATCCATCCGTATGATCACCCGCACGGGCTTGGTGTTGAGCCTGATGGGCGTAGCGGCGACCGGCATGGTGGCGCGCGCCGCTTATTTGCAATTGATTAACAAGGATTTTCTGCAAAGTCAAGGTGATGAACGGTTCCTGCGGGTGGTCGAAGTGCCCGCACACCGGGGCATGATCGTGGATCGTAACGGTGAGCCGTTGGCGGTCAGTTCGCCGGTGGATTCGATTTGGGCGGAGCCGAAAGATTTTCTGGAACAGCGCGCCCGATGGCCAGAATTAGCGGCGGCGCTGGGTATGACCACGGCGGATCTGGAAAAAAAACTGGCCCCGGATATCGAACGGCGACAGACGGAAAGAAAGGTGCGCGGGTTTGTTTATTTGCGCCGGCATCTAGTGCCTAGCGTGGCCGAGCAAATTTTGCAGCTAGGTATTCCGGGTGTGTACTCGCAACGTGAATACCGTCGTTATTACCCGGATGCCGAAGTAACTTCGCATTTGCTGGGCTTTACCGATATCAACGACCTGGGCCAGGAGGGCTTGGAAAGGGTCTTCGACAGCCAGTTGCGCGGCGTCCCCGGTCAAAAGCGAGTCATCAAGGATCGGCTGGGCCGGATTGTTGAGGATGTAGAGAGCATTCGATCTCCGCAACCCGGCCAGAAATTGACGCTCAGCATCGACCGGCGCTTGCAGTATCACGCTTACCGCGCTTTAAAAGCGGCCTTCGTCCAGCATAACGCCAAGGGTGGCGCGGCGGTGATTGTGGACGTTAAAACCGGCGAGATTCTGGCGCTGGTCAATCAGCCGGCGGGTAATCCGAACAACCGCGATCAACTGGATAGCGAATTGTTGCGCAATCGGGCGGTGGTGGACGCCTATGAGCCGGGTTCGACCATGAAGCCGTTTGCGGTGGCCATGGCCCTGGAAAGCGGCAAATGGAAGCCCACCAGCATGGTGGATGCCCGTGGACCGTTCCGCGTTGGCCGCAACACGGTGCGCGATGTTCACAACTACGGCATTATCGATGTCACTCGCGTGATCAGTAAGTCCAGTAATATCGGCACCAGTAAGCTGGCTTTGTCGCTGCCGGCGGAACGATTGTGGAAGTTTTACAAGGACCTCGGCTTCGGAGCGCTGACCGGCCTGGGTCTGGTTGGCGAGCAACCCGGAGTCTTGCGACATTTCAAAAAGTGGGGCGGCGAAATCGGTCACGCTAACCATTCGTTTGGTTATGGACTGTCCGTGAACATGCTGCAACTGGCCCAGGCTTATATGGTCCTGGCGGCGGATGGCGTTCGGCGACCCCTGACGTTGCGCAAGCGCGAGGAACCGCTGGATCCCGCTCAGGAGCAACGGGTGATGTCCACTAGGACGGCATCGCAGGTGCGGGCGATGTTGGAGCAGGCCGTCACCCGTGAAGGCACGGGCGCCAAGGCGAATGTTCCAGGCTATCGAGTGGCTGGTAAAACCGGCACCTCGCACAAAGCCATCGGTGGCCGCTACGCCCGCGACCGCTACTTTTCCCTGTTCGCCGGCATGGTTCCGGCCAGCGATCCTCGTTTGGTGATGGTGGTCATCATCGATGAACCCAAGGGCGGCGTGTACTACGGCGGCGCGGTGGCGGCACCGGTGTTTGGCGCCACTATGGGCGGCGTGCTGCGCATTTTGAATGTCACGCCTGATGATATGCCGAGCATGAAAATCGCTGGTGTGGACCCGCCGACGGAGGCGGAGAAACCATGAACCCGGCGTCATCGCTTTCCCTGGGCGCGTTGCTGGCGGGTTTCGCCGAGGTTCCAGCGCACTGGGCGACTCTTTCCGTGACCGGTTTGGCGTCCGACAGCCGGAGCGTGCGTCCGGGCGATCTCTTTTTCGCGGTGCGCGGCGGGCAGCGGCATGGGCTGGAATTTCTGACGGCAGTCAAGGCGGCTGGAGCAGTGGCGGTGATCTGGGAGCCGCCCTGGGATGGCCCATTACCCATTGATGACTCATTGCCGCTGCTGGCGACGCCGGAATTGCGCGGCCAACTGGGATTGATCGCCAGCCGATTTTACGGCGAGCCCTCCCGGTCGCTGCGCGTGATTGGCGTCACCGGCACGGATGGCAAGACCTCCTGCGCCCATTTTCTCGCCCAGGCGTTGAGCGATGAGGTCACCGGGCCGTGCGGGATTCTGGGTACGCTGGGCGTCGGCGTCCATGGTCGGACCGAACCCTCGTTGCACACCACGCCCGATCCGCTCGCCGTGCAGGGCTGGCTGGCGGGGCTGGTTGCCCAAGGCGGGCGGTATGCGGCGATGGAAGCATCCTCACACGCCCTGGATCAGGGCCGGGTCAATGGCGTTGCGTTCGCCGTCGCGGTGTTGACGCAACTCAGCCGCGATCATCTGGACTATCACGGCACGCTGGACGCCTACGCAGCGGCCAAGCGTCGGCTGTTTATCGAACATCGACCCGGCTGGGCCGTATTGAATCTGGACGACGCCTTTGGCCAGCAGTTGGCGGCGGAGGCGCAGGCTCAGCACGGCATCATCGCTTATGGCCTCGGCCAGCGGCCAGCGCCATTAGCGCGCTGGGTTTGGGGGGAAAAGATCGAGCTGAACCGGACCGGCTTGCGCTTGCGGATTCAATCCTCCTGGGGCGCTGGCGAATTGCGGGCCGGACTTTTGGGGCGATTCAACGCCAGCAACCTGCTGGCGGTTCTGGCTGCGCTGCTGGCGCTGGACATGCCGCTGAATGAAGCGTTGGCGCGGCTGGCGCGAACAACGACCGTGCCGGGACGCATGGAGCGCCTGGGCGGCGCGCCGGGTCAACCGCTGGCGGTGATTGATTACGCACACACGCCTCACGCTCTGGAGCAGGTCTTGAAGGCGCTGCGCGAACATGGCGAAGGCCACGGCTTGTGGTGCGTCTTTGGCTGCGGCGGCGACCGCGATTCCGGCAAGCGGCCCTTGATGGGCGCGGCGGCGGAGCGGTGGGCTGACCGGGTGATCGTGACCGATGACAACCCGCGCACCGAAGACCCGGAGCGCATCGTCAGCGGCATTCTGGCCGGGATGCAGCGTCCCGAAGCGGCGGCAGTCATCCGGGATCGCCGCACGGCCATTCGCCACGCCCTGACCGAGGCGCGGCCCGGCGACATCGTGCTCATCGCCGGCAAGGGACACGAGGATTACCAGATTGTCGGGACGGAACGCCTGACGTTCAGCGACCGCGAGGCCGCGCATGAATTTCTCTCTTCCAATCACGAGACCGCTTGAATGACTGATGCTTTTTCACCGCTGCGTTTGCGCGAAGCCGCTGATAGCCTGGACGGCGAGTGGTCCGGCGCTGACGCGGCCTTTACTGCGGTCAGCACTGATACCCGCCAGTTGCCTCCCGGCGCGCTGTTTATCGCCCTGATCGGGCCGAATTTTGATGGACATCATTTCGTGGCGGTCGCCCGCGAACGCGGCGCTTGCGCGGCGCTGGTCAGCCGGCCCGTGGACGATCCGTTGCCGCAACTGCGCGTCGCTGACACTCATTTGGCGCTCGGTCGATTGGCGGCGCTATGGCGTTCCCGTTTCTGCCGGCCGCTCATCGCCCTCACCGGCAGCAACGGCAAGACCACGCTGAAAGAGATGATCGCCGCTATCCTGCGCGTGCGCGGCTCGACGCTGGCGACCGAGGGCAACCTCAACAACGACATCGGCGCGCCGCTTACCCTGCTGCGCCTCAATGGCGAACAGGCTTATGCGGTGATCGAGATGGGCGCCAATCATCCCGGCGAAATCGCCTACCTGACCGGTTTGGCGCGGCCCGATGTGGCGATCATCAACAACGCCGGCCCCTGTCATCTGGAAGGCTTCGGCGACGTGGCGGGAGTGGCGCGGAGCAAGGGCGAAATTTTTCAGGGGCTTGGGCCGAATGGCACCGCAGTCATCAACCGGGACGATCCGTATGCTGACTATTGGGCAAGCCTGAATCCGGGGCGGCGGATTGTTGATTTCGGTTTAGACCAGCCAGCGGCGGTCAGCGGCCAGATTCTGGATGCAGCGACCCACCACTTCCGACTCATGACGGAAGCCGGCCAGGTTGACATTCGCTTGCCCCTGCCGGGTCGGCACAACATCCGTAACGCCCTGGCGGCGGCGGCGGCGGCGCTGGCGGTCGGAGCGACGCTGGACGAGGTGCGTCAGGGGCTAGAGAACTTGCGAGGCGTTGGCGGACGGATGCAGCGTTTGCAGGGCCGGCACGGCGGTGCGGTGATTCACGACGCCTACAACGCCAATCCCGCTTCGCTGGCGGCGGCGTTGCAGACAGTCGGCGCAGAGCCGGGCCGTAAATGGCTGGTGCTGGGCGACATGTGGGAACTGGGACCGGCGGCGGACGCTTTGCACGCCCAATCGGGGCAGGACGCCCGGTCCGCAGGATTCGAGCGACTGTATGCGCTGGGCGAACACAGCCGGGCGGCAGTCCGGGCGTTTGGCAGTGGCGGAAACCATTTCGAGACGGTGGAGATGCTGTCGGCGGCGCTGGATCACGGGATCAAAACCGGCGGCGAGCCGCCTCTGGTGCTGGTGAAAGGTTCGCGTGGGATGCGGATGGAACGAGTCATTGCGGCGCTGGCGGCGCCGGGTGAATTTTCCAGGGAACCGGAGGGACATGCCTGATGCTGGTTTTACTGGCTGGATGGCTCACGGAGCATGTTTACCGGGGCTTCAACGTTTTTCAATACCTGACGTTGCGGGGAATTCTGGGCGTTTTGACGGCGTTGCTGATTTCCCTGATCGTCGGCCCGATCATGATTCGGCGATTGAGCCGCTACCAGATCGGCCAGCACATTCGGGAGGACGGTCCCAAGAGCCACTTCTCCAAGGCCGGAACCCCGACCATGGGCGGCGCGCTGATCCTGGTCGCCATCGCGGTCTCCACGCTGTTGTGGGCTGATCTGCGTAACCGTTATGTCTGGGTCGTCCTGCTGACCACCCTGGCGTTCGGCGCCATTGGCTGGGTGGACGATTACAAAAAGCTGATCCTGCGCAATTCCAGGGGCCTGTCTGCGCGGGCCAAGTATTCCTGGCAATCCGTTGCGGGGCTGGCGGCGGCGCTGCTGCTGTACTTCACGGCCCAGACGCCGGTGGAAACCGAATTGATCGTGCCTTTTTTCAAGAACGTCGCCGTCAACCTCGGCTGGCTGTTCGTTCCGTTGACCTATCTCGTCATTGTCGGTTCAAGCAACGCCGTCAATCTGACCGATGGGCTGGACGGACTGGCGATTGTCCCGACCACCATGGTGGCCGGCGCGCTGGCGGTGTTCTGTTATGCGTCCGGCAACCGGATTTTTGCTGACTATCTGGGCATTCCGTCAGTGCCGGGCGTGGGTGAATTGATGGTGTTCTGCGGGGCGCTGGTCGGGGCCGGACTGGGATTTCTCTGGTTCAACGCCTATCCCGCGCAAGTATTCATGGGCGATGTGGGGGCGCTGGCGCTGGGCGCCGCCTTGGGGACTCTTGCTGTGGCGGTGCGTCAGGAACTGGTGCTGTTTGTGATGGGCGGGATCTTCGTGATGGAGACCGTCTCGGTGATTCTCCAGGTGGCCTCGTTCAAATTGACCGGACGGCGCATTTTCCGCATGGCGCCTTTGCACCACCACTTTGAACTCAAGGGCTGGCCGGAGCCACGGGTCATCGTGCGTTTCTGGATCATCACCATCATTCTGGTGCTGATCGGATTGGCGACGTTGAAGATCCGGTAACCATAGAGAGGATATTGGATGCTGCCGTTGAACGGGACGACGCTGATCGTCGGTTTGGGTCAGAGCGGGTTGTCAGCCGCACGGGCGTTGAAGGCGCTGGGCGCGGCGTTCGCTGTAACCGACAGCCGCGCCAATCCGCCGGGTCTGGCGGCGCTGCGGGCGGAGTGTCCCGACGCGCCGCTTTATCTGGGGGGGTTCGACCCGGCGGCGTTTGCCGGCGCAGCGCGGCTGCTGATCAGCCCTGGCGTATCGGTGAAAACACCGGTGATCGCGGAAGCGGCGGCGCGCAGCGTTCCCGTTTGGGGCGATATCGAGTTGCTGGCCCGGTTGACGCAAGCGCCCATCGTGGCGATCACCGGGTCCAATGGCAAAAGCACTGTGACGACGCTGCTGGGCTTGATGACCGAACGGGCTGGAGTTCGGGCGGCGGTCGGCGGCAATCTGGGTACGCCCGCTTTGGAATTGTGGTTGCAGACGGAGGGGCCGCGCCGGGAGGCCGCACCGGATCTGTATGTCCTGGAATTGTCGAGCTTCCAGTTGGAAACGACGCACAGCCTGGATGCACGGGTGGCGACCGTTCTCAATGTCAGTCCGGACCACATGGATCGTTACGACTGTCTGGAGGAGTACATCGCCGCCAAGCAGCGCATTTTCCGGGGCCATGGGGTGATGGTGGTCAACGCCGACGATCCAGCGGTGATGGCGATGGTCGAGCCGGGGCGCGATGTGTGGCGTTTCACGCTCGAAGAACCGGGCGAAAGCGACTTCGGTTTGTGGCGGGAAGAGGGTGAAACCTGGCTGGCGCGGGGCCGGGAACGCTGGATCGCCGCCTCGGAGCTGAAGATCAGCGGCGACCATAACCTGGCCAATGCGCTGGCGGCGCTGGCCATGGGTCATGCGCTCGGTTTATCGCGGGAGGGGATGTTGGCGGCGTTGCGGGAGTTTACCGGCCTGGCGCACCGCACGACTCTGGTGCGGGAACGCGAAGGCGTGCGCTGGTTCGATGATTCCAAAGGCACCAATGTTGGCGCGACTGTGGCGGCGGTGCGCGGCTTGCCGGGCCAGGTGGTGCTGATCGCTGGCGGCGATGGAAAAAATCAGGATTTCACGCCCCTGCGGGCCGCGCTGGTGGACAAGGCGCGGGCGGTGGTGCTGATCGGGCGCGATGCGCCGTTGATCGCCGCTGCTCTGGGCGAGCGCATCCCGCTGCATTCCGCCGCCGATATGGCGCAAGCGGTGGCGCGGGCGGCGGAGCTGGCGCAACCCGGCGACAGCGTGCTGCTTTCGCCCGCCTGCGCCAGTTTCGACATGTTCAGCGGTTACGAGGAGCGCGGCGCAGTGTTCGCGGAAGCCGTGCAGAGGCTTGCGCCATGTTGAACGTCGCCGTATTGCATCGTGATAAGCCGGAGACGCTGCCACATGCCGGCGAAGGCCGATCCGCGCTGCCCTTTCCTGATCCCTGGATTCTGATTGCCGGTTTGTTGCTGCTGGCGCTGGGGTTGTTAATGGTGACTTCAGCTTCCATGCCCATTGCGGACCGCCAGACCGGCCAACCGTTTTATTTCCTGATCCGCCAGGGCGCGTTCGCATGGTTGGGCCTGCTGGCGGCCGCCTTCGTTTTCCAGGTTCCCATGACCCGCTGGCGGCGCATGGGGCCAGCGCTGCTGGTCGCCGCGATGGGTCTGCTGGCGCTGGTGCTGATTCCGGGCGTCGGCAAGGAAGTGAACGGCAGTATGCGCTGGATCGGTCTGGGTCCGATCAATATCCAGGTTTCAGAGTTGGCCAAGCTGTTCACGCTGATCTATATCGCCAGTTATCTCAAACGGCACAGCGCAGAGTTGCGCACCGCCGATTTCGGCGCCTCGGCGTTGGCGCTGTTGCGGCCCATGGCGGTGCTGGCGGTGCTAGCGGTATTGCTGCTGTTGGAGCCGGATTTCGGCAGCGTGGTGGTGCTCATGGCGACGGCGTTGAGCATGGTTTTTTTGGCGGGCGTCAACCTCCGGCAGTTTGGGACGCTGGTGTTTGGCACGTCAGCCGTCATGGCGGTATTGCTGTGGTCTTCGCCTTATCGGCGGGCGCGGCTAGTCAGTTTTCTGGACCCGTGGGCTGATCCCTTCGCCAGCGGCTTTCAGCTCACTCAGTCGTTGATCGCCATCGGTCGCGGCGAATGGTTCGGCGTCGGTTTGGGCGAAAGTGTGCAGAAATTGTTTTATCTGCCCGAAGCCTATACCGATTTCCTGTTTGCCGTACTGGCCGAGGAATTGGGACTGGCGGGCGTTCTGATCATTATCGCGCTGTTCATGACGTTGGTCTGGCGAGCGTTCCACATCGGCCAGCGGGCGGAGCGGGTCGGCATGAAATTCTCGGCTTCGCTGGCCTATGGCGTCGGCCTGTGGTTTGGCGTCCAGTCGTTGTTCAACATGGGCGTGAACATGGGCGCGTTGCCGACTAAGGGCCTGACATTGCCGCTGATGAGCTACGGCGGCAGCAGCCTGGTGGTGATGTGCATGGCGCTGGCGCTGTTGCTGCGGATTGACGTGGAAACCCGGGCCGGTGGAGTGCATGAAGAATGAGTAGTGCGAAGCGCCCCATTTTGATCATGGCCGGCGGCACCGGCGGCCATGTATTCCCGGCGCTGGCCGTGGCGGAGCGATTGCAGGCGCATGGAACGCCGGTCGCCTGGATAGGCACGCGGCGCGGTTTGGAGGCGACCCTGGTGCCGAAAGCCGGTATCCCGATGGAGTGGATCGGCGTCGCTGGATTACGCGGGAAAAGTCTGCGCCAGCGCTTGTTGACGCCGGTCATGCTTGGCCAGGCGCTCTGGCAGGCCGGCGCCATCCTGCGGCGTCTGCGTCCGCCGGTAGTGCTGGGCATGGGCGGCTTCGTCAGCGGTCCGGGCGGCGTCGTGGCTCGCCTGCTGGGCATTCCCCTGGTCGTGCATGAACAAAATGCGATTGCTGGCATGACCAATCGCTGGCTGGCGCGGATCGCCCGGCGGGTTATGGAAGCGTTTCCGGGAACCTTCGCCCCGGAACGGCAAGCAACCACGGTGGGCAATCCGGTGCGGGCGTCTATCGCGCAGTTGCCGCCGCCAGCGGAGCGATTCGCCGGACGAACCGGGCGGCGTCGGTTGCTGGTGCTGGGCGGCAGTCAGGGCGCACTGGCGTTGAATCAACTCGTTCCCCAGGCGTTGGCGTTGCTGGCGGACGATGAACAACCCGAGGTCTGGCATCAGGCCGGCGGTCAGTTGCACGAGGCCGCTGAGGCGGCGTATCGAGAAGCCGGAATCACGGCGCGATTGACGCCGTTTATCGAAGACATGGCTGAAGCGTATGGCTGGGCCGACCTGGCGTTATGCCGAGCCGGAGCGCTGACGATTGCGGAACTGGCGGCGGCCGGCGTCGGCGCGATCCTCGTACCGTTCCCGTTCGCGGTGGACGATCATCAGACCGCCAACGCCCAGTTTCTAGCGCGGGATGGCGCCGCGCTCGTCTGCCCGCAGGCGGAATTGACCGCCGAACGGTTGGCGGCGCAGTTGCGGGAACAGTTGGCGGATCGCGGACGGTTGCTGGGTATGGCGGAAGCGGCGCGGCGCCTGGCCCGGACGGACGCTGCCGAACAAGTTGCGCGGGCTTGCCTGGATTTGTATTGACTAACAATTTTGACGACTCATCTCATGGATAAAGCATTGGCCACAATCCCGGAAGCCTGGCGCGACATGCGCCGCATCCGCCAAGTGCATTTCGTCGGCATCGGCGGCGCGGGCATGAGCGGCATCGCCGAAGTGTTGCTGAATCTCGGTTACAGCGTGTCCGGCTCTGACCTGCGCGCCAGTGCGGTGACGGCGCGCCTGGCGCGACTGGGCGCAGTCATCCGTCCCGGCCATGCTGCGGAACATGTCGCTGGTTGCGACGCCGTGGTGATTTCCAGCGCGGTCGCCGAGGATAATCCCGAGGTGGTTGCGGCGCGGGCGGCGCGCATTCCTGTCGTGCCGCGCGCCGAGATGCTGGCCGAATTGATGCGGTTCCGCTATGGCATCGCCGTCGCAGGCACGCACGGCAAGACCACCACCACCAGTTTGATTACCAGCCTGCTGGCCGAGGGCGGCCTGGACCCGACCTTTGTGATCGGCGGGCGCCTGAACAGCGCCGGGGCGAACGCCCGCCTGGGGGCGGGCCGCTATCTGGTGGCCGAGGCGGATGAAAGCGATGCATCGTTCCTGTTTTTGCAACCGATGATCGCGGTCGTCACCAATATCGACGCCGACCACCTGCCAACTTACGGCGGCAACTTTGAGCGGTTGTGCGAGACGTTTGTGGAGTTCCTGCACCATCTGCCCTTTTACGGACTGGCGGTGCTGTGCGCCGACGATCCCCAGGTGCGGGCGATTCTTCCCCGGTTGAGCCGGCCTGTATTGATCTACGGGTTTACCGAAGATTGTGATGCGCGGGCCAGCGACATCGTGCGGGAAGGGCTGCGCACCCGGTTCCTGGCGCACCTGCCCAATCTGCGCGAGCCGCTGCCGATTACGCTGAACCTGCCCGGTCGATACAGCGTACTCAACGCGCTGGCGGCGATTGCCGTCGCCCACGAACTGGGCGTGTCAGAAACGGCGATACGCCGGGCGTTGATGAATTTCCAGGGTATTGGCCGCCGGTTTCAACTGCACGGTGAGTTAACCCTGCCCGACGGCAGTCATGCAGCGGTGATGGAGGACTACGGCCACCATCCCCGGGAAATCCAGGCGGTGCTGGAAGCGGTGCGTGGCGCCTGGCCGGAACGGCGGCTGGTATTGGCCTTCCAGCCGCACCGCTTCACCCGCACCCGCGACCTGTTCGACGACTTCGCCCAGGTGCTTTCCGAAGTGGACACGCTGATTCTGCTGGACGTGTATCCGGCAGGAGAAAAGCCCATTGCTGGCGCGGACGGGCGCAGCCTGAGCCGGGCGATTCGCACCCGCGGCAAGGTCGATCCGGTTTTCATCGAACAGACCGCCGATTTACCCGCAGCATTGCCCGGCCTGCTGCGCGATGGCGATTTGTTGTTGCTGATGGGAGCGGGCGACATCGGGGCCATGGCGGCGCAGTTGGTCCGCGATGGCTTACCCCTCAACGCCAATCGCTGATTCCTGAACACCTGGAGAGCGCGAATGCAGCAGACACCACAACGCACGGCGACCGAGCCGGCGGAATTCGGCAAAGTCGCCGTCCTGATGGGCGGCTGGTCGGCGGAACGGGAGGTTTCGCTCAAGAGCGGTAAAGCGGTGTTGTCCGCCCTGCAGGCGCGTGGCGTCGATGCGCACGGCATTGACGCCGACCGCGACATTTCACGAGTGCTGGCCAGGGGCGGGTTTGACCGGGTCTTCATTGCTCTGCATGGCAGGGGCGGCGAGGATGGGGTCATCCAGGGGGCGCTGGAAATTCTGGGCCTGCCCTATACCGGCAGCGGCGTGATGGCCTCGGCCCTGGGTATGGACAAACTGCGCACCAAGCAAATCTGGCTCGGCGTGGGGTTGCCGACCCCGCCCTGTCGGCTCGTAGCCAGCGCGGCGGAACTGGCGACGGCGGCGGCTGAATTCGGGTTGCCGCTGGCGGTCAAGCCATCCTGCGAGGGTTCCAGTATCGGTATTAGCCGGGTCAATGACCCATCGCAGTTCCAAATCGCCTGGGAACGGGCGGCGGCCTGCGATTCGCCGGTGTTGGTGGAGCCCTGGATTCAGGGCCAGGAGTACACCGGCGCGCTGTTGAAAAGTGCGGCATTGCCGCTGATTCGGTTGGAAACGCCCCGGGAATTTTACGACTACGAGGCCAAGTACCACGCCAACGATACCCGCTATCTCTGTCCCTGTGGTTTGCCTGAGGCGCAGGAAGCCGAACTGCGGGAATTGGTGTGTCGAGCGTTCGCCGCTATTGACGGCTTGGGCTGGGGCCGGGTGGATTTGATGGTTGATACCCAGGGCCATCCCTGGTTGCTGGAAGTGAACACCGTACCCGGCATGACCGATCACAGTCTCGTCCCGATGGCCGCCCGGGTTGCCGGTTTGAATTTCGGGGAGCTGGTTTGGCGCATCCTGGAAACCAGCCTGACCCGGACGAATTGAACGGACTGAATGGAGCGCGCCATGCAGTTCGCAAAGAAACGGCGTCATCGGGGCGCCACGCCGCTCAGGCGTGAGTCCCCCCCATCGCCGGGACAGTGGAAAGCGGCCTGGGGACCGCCATTGCGTTGGTTGGGCGTGGTATTGGTGTTGGCCGGTGTGGGTTGGGGGTTATGGGTCGGCAGTCAGAAATTGCAAGATCCGCACGCCTTTCCCCTGCGTCATGTGCGCATCGATGGCGAGTTGCGCAATTTGACCGAGGCGGATTTGCAGCCGGTCGCTGGCGGGGTGTTGGGCCAGAATTTTTTCATGGCGGACTTGGATGCGCTGCGCACTGCGCTGTCCGCTAACCCCTGGATCGAGACCGTGGCGGTGCGGCGTTGGTGGCCGGATGTTGTAGATATCGAATTGCGCGAGCGGATCGCCTTTGGTTACTGGGGCGAGGGCGAGATGGTCGATGTGAACGGCCAGCGGTTCCACCCGTCGGTTGTGCGTCAAGCGGGACCCTGGCCACAGTTGGCCGGGCCGGAGGGTCACGAACAGACGCTCATTAAAACCTACCGGGAAATTCGCACGCTGTTTGAGCCGGTGGGATTGCGCCTGGCCAAACTGCGGCAGGACGAACGACGGGCCTGGTGGCTGACTTTCGACAATGGCCTGGAAGTGCATGTTGGGCGTGATCAGTTTGAGCAACGGTTGCGGCGGTTGGCGCAACTCTATCCGCGCATTTTGTCCGCCCAGATTGATCAGATCGCGGTGGTGGATTTGCGCTATAGCAATGGCTTTGCTGTGCGCTGGAAAGTGGTGGAACCGCCCACTCCAGCGGCAGGCTAGGCGATTGCGGGAAATGGAGCAGTCATGGCCAGAAAAGAAGATAAGAATCTGATTGTCGGACTTGATATCGGCACCTCAAAGGTTGTGGTCATTGTCGGCGAGGTCGACGCCGGAGGCCAGATCGAAGTGGTCGGCATCGGCTCCCATCCGTCGCGTGGCCTGAAAAAGGGCGTGGTGGTCAATATCGAATCCACCGTTCAGTCGATTCAGCATGCGGTGGACGAAGCCGAGCGTATGGCGGGTTGTCAGATTCATTCCGCCTATACCGGCATTTCCGGCAGCCATATTCGCGGCCTCAATTCGCATGGCGTCACGGCCATCAAGGATCAGGAAGTCACCCAGGAAGATGTGGAGCGGGTGATCGAGGCGGCGCAGGTGGTGGCCATTCCGACTGATCAAAAGATTCTGCATATCCTGCCCCGGGAATTCATTATCGATGGCCAGGAAGGCATTCAGGACCCGGTCGGCATGTCCGGGGTGCGGCTGGAGGCGCGGGTGCATATCGTGACTGGCGCGGTCAGCGCCGTGCAAAACATCGTCAAGTGCGTGCAGCGCTGCGGTCTGGAGGTAGATGACATCATTCTGCAGCAACTCGCGTCCAGTCGGGCGGTGTTAAACCCGGATGAGAGGGAACTGGGCGTGTGTCTGCTCGATCTTGGCGGTGGCACGACGGACCTGGCGGTGTTTACCCACGGCGCGATCAGCCATACCGCCGTGATCCCGATTGCGGGCGACCAGGTGACTAACGATATCGCCGTCGCATTCCGCACCCCGACCCAGTCGGCGGAGGACATCAAGATCAAGCACGCCTGTTGCCTGAAGTATTTGACCCGGCCGGACGAGCGGATCGACGTGGCCAGCGTCGGCGACCGGGCCGCCCGGTCTTTTTCCCGCTACGATCTGGCCGAGGTGGTGGAGCCGCGCTATGCGGAATTTTTCGAATTTGCTCAGAAGGAGTTGCAGCGCAGCGGCTTCGAGAATCTGATCGCCGCCGGCGCCGTACTCACCGGCGGCAGCGCCCGGATGGAAGGCGTCGCGGAATTGGCTGAGGATGTGTTTCACATGCCAGTGCGTGTGGGGTTGCCGCATGATGTCACCGGTCTGCAAGAGTTGGTGCGCAATCCGGCGTACTCCACTGCGGTGGGATTGTTGTTGTTTGGTAATGAAAACCGGCCGCTGAATAAGCCAGCGCCGGTGTCGCGAGTGGGCCGCAGAGGTTTGTGGGCCCGGATGAAAAGCTGGTTTCAGGGGAATTTCTAGGGGTTCGGTTACTTAATGTCGGGTCGAGACCATTGGTTTGAGGAGAAACGGTCATGTTTGAGTTGATGGATTCCCAGTCGAAAAATGAAGTCATTAAAGTCATCGGGGTGGGCGGCGGCGGCAGTAATGCGGTGCAGCACATGTTGGGCGCCAATATCGAGGGGGTGGATTTTATCTGCGCCAACACCGACGCCCAGGCGCTGAAAACCTGTTCAGTACCGGTGACTTTGCAGATCGGAACCAACATTACCAAAGGGCTGGGCGCGGGCGCCAACCCGGATGTTGGTCGGCAGTCCGCGCAGGAGGATTGCGAACGCATCCGAGAAGTCTTGCAGGGCGCTGACATGGTGTTCATCACCGCCGGCATGGGCGGCGGCACCGGCACCGGCGCAGCGCCGGTGGTGGCGGAGTTGGCCCGGGAAATGGGCATTCTGACCGTAGCGGTCGTCACCAAACCTTTTCCCTTTGAAGGCAGAAAGCGCATGGAAGTGGCGCTGCGCGGGGTCGCGGAACTGAGCAAGGCCGTCGATTCACTGATCATCATTCCCAATGAAAAACTGCTGACGGTGTTGGGCAAGAGCGCCAGCCTGCTGGATGCGTTCAAAGCGGCGAACGATGTGCTGCTGGGGGCGGTGCAGGGCATTGCGGAACTGATCACCAATCCCGGCCTGATCAATGTCGATTTTGCCGACGTGCGCACGGTGATGTCGGAAATGGGCATGGCGATGATGGGTACAGGGCGCGCGGTTGGCGATGGCCGCGCCCGCGAAGCCGCCGAGTCGGCTATCGCCAGTCCGCTGTTGGAAAATGTCAATCTAGCCGGCGCCAAGGGCCTGCTGGTCAGCATCACCGGCGGCATGGACATGACCATCGGCGAGTTTGAAGAGGTGGGCAACACCATCAAGGATCTGGCCTCCGATGACGCTAATGTGGTGGTCGGCACGACCATTGATCATGAGATGAAAAATGAGCTGCGGGTTACCATCGTCGCCACCGGCATTGGCCAGGGCGCTCCGGCGGTCGCCAAGTTGACGGGGCGCGACCGGGAATCGAGGATTCCGGCCATCAATCTGGTGCGCGGCGATCCAGACTCGCACGCCCGCCATGACCAACGGTCGCCGGCGCCAATACGTCGCGCGGTCGGCGATGGACTGACCGAATCACGGGCCAGCGACGCTGACTTGGACTATCTGGACATTCCCGCGTTCCTGCGTCGCCAGGCGGAATAATCCGCGTCACTGTTCAGTCCCCTTACCCTCCCCTGCCAGGGGAGGGCGCCTCTGCCTGGGTTTTCGCAAGTTAGCAACACGTAAAGTTGCGAAAGGGAAACAAAAGTTGTAATATTGCTACGGAATGCGGTATCTTTGCCGCAACGCATGATGAAATCGTGTTGTCATGCTCCAGATCAATTGACGTGTTGGGGGACCTGACATGATTAGGCAACGAACCTTGAAAAACGCCATTCGGGCAACCGGCGTCGGGCTACATACCGGCGAAAAGGTCTACTTAACTTTGCGACCGGCGGCGCCTGACGTGGGCATTGTCTTCCGGCGGATCGACCTGCCCGAACCGGTGGAAATCAAGGCCTGCCCGCAAAATGTCGGGGACACTCAACTGTCCACCTCGCTGATCAAGGGCAAGGCCCGTATTTCCACCGTCGAGCATCTGCTGTCCGCGTTTGCCGGGTTGGGCATCGACAATGCCTATGTGGATGTGAGCGCCCCGGAAGTGCCGATCATGGACGGCAGCGCCGGACCATTTGTGTTTCTGATCCAGTCGGCGGGTATTGAGGAGCAGAACGCCCCCAAGCGGTTCATTCGCATCCGCAAATCCATTATGGTCGAAGACGGCGACAAGCAGGCGCGCTTTGATCCCTTTGACGGCTTCAAGGTCGAGTTCACCATCGCTTTTGATCATCCGCTGTTCCGGGGCCGCAACCAGCACGCCGCCGTCGATTTCTCGACCACCTCGTTTGTCAAGGAAGTCAGCCGGGCGCGCACCTTCGGCTTTCTGCGCGAGATTGAATACCTGCGCGAGCGGCAACTGGCGCTGGGCGGGACGCTGGACAACGCCATCGTGGTGGATGATTACCGGATTTTGAATGAGGACGGGTTGCGCTACGAAGACGAATTCGTCAAGCACAAGATTCTGGACGCCATCGGCGATCTGTATCTGCTGGGCCACAGCCTGATTGGCGCGTTCACCGGTTACAAATCCGGCCACGCGCTGAACAACCGCCTGCTCCGGGAATTGCTGGCGGATCGCACCGCCTGGGAAGAAGTCACCTTCAGCGATGAGCGGCAAGCGCCTATTTCCTACTTGCAACCGGCTCAGGCGACGCGCTGAACCACCCGTTCTGATCCTTCTCCCCTCAAGCGCCATCGCTTGACGGCTTTCCGGCCTGATCCTGGAAAGCCGTCAAGCGATGGCGCTTTCGCCGTCATTCCAGGCAAAAAAACCGCTGCTGGAGTATGATTGCCCGCTATTTGAGTTGAGCGACGACGCGAAAGGCCCCTGATTGATGAATATTCTCAAAACCCTGTTTGGCAGCCGTAATGACCGTGTAATCCGCAAGATGCGCAAGACGGTAGACCGGATCAACGCACTGGAATCCGGCATTGCGGCTTTGAGCGACGCGGACTTGCGCGCCAAGACCGACGAATTCAAAAACCGCTTGGCTAAGGGCGAAACGCTCGACGCCCTGTTGCCGGAGGCGTTCGCCGTCGTGCGCGAAGCCAGCCAGCGCACCCTGGAAATGCGCCATTTCGATGTGCAGTTGATCGGCGGCATGGTGCTCAATGACGGCAAAATCGCCGAAATGCGCACCGGCGAAGGCAAAACCCTGGTGGCGACCCTGCCGGTCTACCTGAACGCCCTGACCGGCAAGGGCGTCCATGTGGTCACCGTTAACGACTACCTGGCCCGCCGCGACGCCGACTGGATGGGACAAATCTACCGCTTCCTGGGCATGACCGTCGGCGTGGTCATTGCCGGTATGAGTCCTGATGAGAAGCGCGCCGCCTACGGTTCTGACATTACCTACGGCACCAACAACGAATACGGCTTCGACTATCTGCGCGACAATATGGCGTTCAGCCTGGAGCAGAAAGTTCAGCGCGAATTGTATTACGCCCTGGTCGATGAGGTGGACTCGATCCTGATCGACGAGGCCCGCACCCCGCTGATCATCTCCGGCCCGGCGGAAGAAAGCTCTGAGCTCTATCGCAAGATCAACACGATTGTTCCCCGGCTGACCCGTCAGCAAGAAGAGGATGGGCCGGGCGACTACTCGGTGGATGAGAAGGTCAAGCAGATTTATCTGACCGAGGACGGTCATCAAAAGGTCGAGGAGTTGTTGCTGGAAGGCGGGTTATTGCGCGACGGCGACAGCCTGTATGACGCCGCCCACCTTGGCGTCTTCCACCATCTGAACGCCTGCCTGCGCGCCCACGCCCTGTTTCATCGCGACGTGGAATACATCGTGCGCGGCGGCGAGGTGATTATCGTCGATGAATTCACTGGCCGCACCATGCCCGGACGGCGCTGGTCGGACGGTTTGCACCAAGCCATCGAAGCTAAGGAAAACGTGCCGATCCAGGCCGAGAACCAGACGCTGGCGTCGATCACTTTCCAGAACTACTTCCGCCTGTACGGCAAGCTGGCCGGCATGACCGGCACCGCTGACACCGAAGCCTTCGAGTTCCAGCAAATCTACGGTCTGGAAGTGATCGTTGCGCCGACCAACCTGCCGATGATCCGCAAGGATCATGGCGATCTGGTGCTGCTCACTCAGACAGAAAAATACGATGCGGTTCTGGAGGATATCCGCGACTGTCAGAAGCGCGGCCAGCCGACGCTGGTCGGCACGACCTCCATCGAAGTGTCGGAATTGCTCTCCAAAATGCTCAGTCAGGAAAAAATTCCCCATGAGGTGCTCAACGCCAAGCAGCACGAACGGGAAGCCGAGATTATTGTGCAGGCTGGCCGGCCGGGTGCGGTGACTATCGCCACCAATATGGCCGGGCGCGGCACCGACATTGTGCTGGGCGGCAATTTGCAAGCGGAGTTGAAAGCGCTGGGATTGGAGGCGGATGAAGCCGCTCACAACGCGGTGCGCAAGGGCTGGCAACAGCGCCATGAGCAGGTAGTGGCCGCTGGCGGTTTGCATGTCGTTGGCACCGAGCGCCATGAATCGCGGCGCATTGATAATCAGTTGCGCGGACGCTCTGGACGGCAGGGCGATCCCGGCTCCAGCCGCTTCTACCTGTCGCTGGAGGACAATCTACTGCGCATTTTCGCCTCTGACCGGGTGTCGGGGCTGATGCAGAAACTAGGGATGCAGAAGAATGAGGCGATTGAGCATCCCTGGGTGACCAAGGCGATTGAAAACGCGCAACGCAAGGTTGAAGCTCACAACTTCGACATTCGCAAGAATCTGCTGGAATTTGACGATGTCGCCAACGATCAGCGCAAGGTCATGTACCGCTGGCGCAATGAGTTGATGGAAGCCGAGGATGTATCGGAAACGCTGAAAGACATGCGCACCGATGACCTCAAGCAAATCATCGACCCTTGTCTTCCCCCGCACAGTCTGGAGGAACAGTGGAATATACCCGGATTGGAAGAGGCGCTGGATAAGGAGTTTGGCTTGCGACTGCCCATCCGCGCCTGGCTGGACGCTGACGCCAACCTGCATGAAGAACCGTTGCGGGAGCGGATTCACGCTGAACTGGAACAGGCCTATGCCGCCAAGGAAGCGCAAGTTGGCGGGCCATGGATGCGGCAGTTTGAGAAGGCCGTGCTGCTGCAAGTGTTGGACAGTCATTGGCGGGAGCATTTAGCCGCCATGGACTATCTGCGCCAGGGCATTCACCTGCGCGGCTACGCCCAGAAAAATCCCAAGCAGGAGTACAAGCGCGAGGCTTTCGAGATGTTTCAGGCGCTGGTGCAGCGCATTCATCACGAAGCCATCAGCTTCCTGGTGCGGGCGCAATTCCAGACGGAACCGGAACCGATTCCCGCGCCGCAGCGTCCCGCCACCCTGCATTTTGAACATGCCGAGGCGGCTTCGGCGCTGGCGGAAGGCGAAAGCGAGGACGATGGATCGGGCATGGAAGTTCGCTACCAGCGGGAGGAGACGCATACCCCGTTTGTTCGGGATGGGCGCAAGGTTGGGCGCAATGAACCTTGTCCCTGTGGCTCGGGTAAAAAATACAAGCATTGCCACGGCCAACTGGATTAACGCATCCCTTGCCCCCAGGCCCCGCTCCCACCAGGGACAAGGGGCGTTTTGAGGACACTGTTATGGAACCTTTCGCTGTTGCCGGTATTCGGATCGGCGTCGCCCGCGCTGGCATTAAATATCCCGACCGCCGCGATCTGGTGGTGATAGAGGCCGCCCCCGGAACTCGCGCTGCCGCCGTTTTCACCCAAAACGCCTTTTGCGCCGCGCCAGTTCTGGTAGGGCGGGCGCATTTAGCGGCGACTTCTCCCCGCTATCTGGTGATCAATACCGGTAACGCCAATGCGGGAACCGGCGCGCCGGGACGGGCCGCCGCCGAAGCCGCCTGTCAGGCTCTGGCGGAACGCACGGGTTGCCGCCCTGAAGAAGTGCTGCCGTTCTCGACTGGGGTGATTGGCGAACCCTTGCCGGTGGAGCGCATTGTCGCCGGTCTGCCCGCCGCGCTGGCGGCCTTGCAGCCGGAGGGCTGGAGCGAAGCGGCGCACGGCATCATGACCACCGACACCCGGCCCAAATGGGCTTCGCGGCGGCTGTCTTTCGACGGACGGCCAGTCACCGTAACCGGCATCGCCAAGGGCGCCGGGATGATTTGCCCGAACATGGCGACGATGCTGGCGTTTGTCGCCACCGATGCGGCGGTGGAGCAGGCGCTGTTGCAGCGCATTTTGCACGAGGCCGTCGCCGATTCCTTCAACGCCATCACCGTAGACGGCGACACCTCGACCAACGATTCCCTCGTGTTGCTGGCCACCGGTCAGGCGGGCGTGAAGATTCCGCCGGACGGGAAAGACCTTGCCCGCTTTGCCGAAGCCGTGCGCGAGGTCTGCATCGAACTCGCTCAAGCGATCATCCGCGACGGCGAAGGGGCCACCAAATTCATTACCGTGCAGGTTGAAGGCGGTCGGAATGTCGCGGAATGCCGACAGGTCGCCTACACGATTGCCCATTCGCCACTGGTCAAAACCGCTTTATTCGCCTCTGATCCGAACTGGGGACGGATTCTGGCGGCGGTAGGCCGGGCCGGACTGGGCAATCTCGATCTGGAGCGGGTGAACATCCATCTGGATGAGGTTTGCATCGTCCAGGCGGGCGGGCGCAATCCCGATTACACCGAGCAACAGGGTCAAGCGGCGATGGCCCGTTCCGACATCACGATTCGGGTTGAACTGGGTCGGGGCGCGGCGGCGGCGCGGATTTGGACCACCGACTTTTCCTTCGACTATGTGCGCATCAACGCCGAGTACCGGACGTGAAAACCGTGCATGTCGCGGTGGGCGTTCTGATCAATCCTGCGGGCGCGGTGCTGATCACCCGCCGGCCTGACCATGTTCATCAGGGCGGACTTTGGGAATTTCCCGGCGGCAAGGTCGAGACCGGCGAACCGGCCGCAGCGGCGCTGAACCGGGAGTTGCATGAAGAACTGGGCGTCACTGTGCAGACGGCTGAACCCTGGCTCCAGGTCCGGCATGACTATCCCGACAAAAGGGTATGGCTGGACGTGTGGCGGGTTGTCGCCTGGCGCGGCGAGCCGCAGGGTCGGGAAGGGCAACCGCTGATTTGGGCGCAGCCGGCGGAACTGGCGAAATTCGCTTTTCCCGCCGCCGACCAACCGATCATTGCGCAACTTGCCTCATACTGCTGACTGCTTGCCAGCGAGCGGAACGGTTCTCGCAACGGGCGATGCCGGAACAAACATTACGCCCATCGCGCCCCGTTATTTCGTCGGCTGAAGTCGTCGATATGCCGGGATTACAACACCACCGGCTCCAGCTCCAGCTCAACCCCGAACTCTGCCCGCACCGACGCCTGAATCGCCTGCGCCAGCCGCAATACATCCTCGCCCCGCGCCCCGCCGCGATTGACCAGCACCAGCGCCTGCCGCTCATAAACGCCCGCAGCCCCCAGACTTCGCCCTTTCCAGCCACACCGCTCGATTAGCCAGCCGGCGGCCAGCTTGACCGCGCCGTCCGGTTGGGGGTAGCGCGGCAATTCAGGATACCGTTCAGTAAGATGGGCGAAAGTCGCCGCATCGACGACCGGGTTCTTGAAGAAACTGCCGACATTGCCGATCCGGGCCGGGTCGGGCAACTTGCGCGAGCGGATTGTTACGACGGCATCGGCAATCTGCAATGCGGTCGGCTGGGAAAACCCCCGCGTTTCCAGTTCCCGCGCCAATTCGGCATAGCCCGTGACCGGTCGCCAGCGTTTGGGCAGGCGGAAAGTGACCGCAGAGATCAAATAACGTCCAGCCGCTTCCCGTTTGAACACGCTGTCCCGGTAGCCAAACCGGCAGGCGGCGCGGTCAAATATCGTCGTCTCGCCGGTCGCCAGATCGACGGCTTCCAGTTGCTGGAACCGCTCGGCTATTTCCAACCCGTAAGCGCCGATGTTCTGAATGGGAGCCGCGCCGACTGTGCCGGGAATCAGCGCCAGATTCTCCAGCCCCGGCCAGCCGCAGTCCAGCGTCCAGGTTACGAAATCATGCCAGTTTTCCCCTGCTCCGGCCCGGACAAACCAGGCAAGGGCGTCCTCGGCGACCAGTCGCCGTCCGGGAATGCGCACATGCAGGATTAAACCCGCAAAATCGCCGGTCAGCACCAGATTACTGCCGCCACCCAGCACAAAGCGCGGCCAGAATCGCCATTCGGGCAGGGTCATCAAAGCCGCTAATTGCGCCGGCGTTTCAATTGCTGCGAACCCGGCGGCGCGGGCTGGCAGACCAAAAGTATTGAGGCGGTCCAGCGGCGCGGCGCGTTGCAATAGCTCAGTCCGCATCAGCGCCGTCCAGCAGCCGGATTCAGCGCCTTTTGCAAATCATCGGCGAATTGGTCGATGACCTCGTGGGGCGTATTCCAGGAACACATCAACCGCGCCCCGCCGACGCCGATAAAGGTGTAGAACTGCCAGCCCCTGGCGTGCAGGGTCTGGATCACCGGCGGCGGCAGTTCCAGAAACACGGAATTAGCCTGACGCGGGAACAGCAGTTGCAGTCCGGGAATATGTCGCAACCGCTGTTCCAGAGCGGTGGCCATGGCGTTGGCATGACGGGCGTTGCGCAACCAGGCGCCAGTTTCCAGCAGTCCCAGCCAGGGCGCCGCGATGAAACGCATCTTGGAAGCCAGTTGCCCGGCCTGCTTGCAGCGCCAGGCAAAATCGGTCGCCAGCTCCCGGTCGAAAAACAGGATCGCTTCGCCAACCGCCATCCCGTTCTTCGTTCCGCCCAGACACAGCACATCGATCCCGGCCTGCCAACTGAGTTGCGCCGGGGTTAAATCCAGCTCCACCAGGGCATTGGCGAAGCGTGCGCCATCCATGTGTATTTTCAACTCGTACTGATGGGCCAGTTTCTGCAATTGGCGCAACTCGTCCAAGTCGTAAATCGTCCCCAGTTCCGTCGCCTGGGTGATGCTGATCACCTTGGGTTTGGGGTAATGGATATCCGAGCGGCGGGTGATCAATCGCTCCACATCCGCCGGATCGAGTTTGCCTTGCGCGCCCCGGGCCAGCAGCAGTTTGGAGCCGTTGGAGGCGAATTCCGGGCCACCGCATTCATCGGTTTCGATATGCGCCGTTTCGTGGCAGATTACGCTGTGATAGGACCGGCAGAGCGCGGACAGCGACAGTGAATTGGCGGCGGTGCCGTTGAAGACGAAGAATACTTCGCAATCGGTTTCAAACAGGTCACGAAAGCGGTCGGCGACTCGCTGGGTCCATACATCGTTGCCGTAAGCGGGCGCATCGTCCTGATTGGCTTCGAGCAAAGCATCCAGGGCTTCCGGGCAAATGCCGGAGTAGTTGTCGCTGGCAAGCTGGCTGACTGGCGGTTTCATCAAATCCTCCGCGAGAAACCTCGGCCTTTAGACCGGGGAGGTAGAGCGGGCCGAACGAAGTTTGGCGTCTTTTTCGAGCTTGCTCCATTGTGAGGAGTCATAGCCATCACCCCGTTGAATTACAGTGCAGTACCGATGTGACATTCCCTGAACGACGCCTTGCGCAGTTTGCATATTGAAACTTCCCGAGGCGCGAACAGCCACCCGCCCAATATAGGCTTTATATGGGAAATTTCCGTAAAAAAACCCGCCGGGCGGGCGGGTTGGCGATCTATTCAGTCCTCCTTTTGAAACGGGAGGAGGGGGATTGCATTCAAGCCGGCGCAGGCAAAGCAGCGCGCAGCTTTTTCATCGCGTTATTTTCCAACTGCCGGATGCGTTCAGCGGAAACCTTATATTCCGCAGCCAACTGATGCAAGGTGGGCTTGGCGTCGCTCAGCCAGCGGCGTTGTACGATATCCCGGCTGCGCGGGTCCAGCCGCTCCAGCGCATCGCCCAGTTGACTGACGGCCTGTTCATCCCAGTCATCCCGCTCCAGCGCTTCGGCGGGATTGGCCTGCTCATCACGCAGGTAGGCGGCGGGCGCGAAATTCTCCGATTCGTCGTCGCCATCGGCTTCCGGCGCCGGGTCAAACGACACATCATAGCCATTGAGCCGAGATTCCATTTCCAGCACATTAGCGGGGCTGACCCCGAGTTCCCGGGCTACGGTATTGACCTCTTCGTGGTTCAGCCAACCCAGACGTTTCTTGGAGCCGCGCAGCTTGAAGAACAACTTACGCTGCGCCTTGGTGGTGGCGACCTTGACGATTCGCCAGTTGCGCAGGATGAATTCGTGAATTTCCGCCCGGATCCAGTGGACGGCGAACGATACCAGCCGCACGCCATGATCCGGGTCGAAACGCTTGACCGCTTTCATCAAACCAACGTTACCTTCCTGGATCAGATCAGCCAGCGGCAAACCATAGCCAAGGTATCCACGGGCGATATGCACGACGAAGCGCAGATGAGCCATGATCAGGCGTTGTGCGGCTTCCAGGTCGTTTTGCAGCCGCAAACGCTGGGCCAGTTCCTGCTCTTCTTCAGTGCTGAGCATCGGCGCCCGGTTGACTGTCTGGATGTAACTGTCCAGACTGCCTACCAACACCGGCAGATTCTCAATACGGGGAACCAGCGCAGTCGTCGTCATCGTCATTTACTCCTCCCATTCATTCAATCCGGCCTTATTTTAGCACTCACTCCCTCGGAGTGCCAAATTCACCTGAAAGTTCTCTCAATCGCCTGTTTCTTCATCCAGTAGGGCGGCGACAAACTCAGTGGCGTCAAAGGCGCGCAAATCCTCGATACTCTCGCCGACGCCGATGAAGCGAATCGGCAGATTTAACCGGCGGGCGATAGCGAAGACAATGCCGCCCTTGGCGGTGCCGTCCAGTTTGGTCAGGATCAAACCGGTGACGCCGACCGCCTCGTGGAACTGCACCGCCTGATTCAGGGCGTTCTGGCCGGTGCTGGCGTCCACGACCAGCAACACTTCATGGGGCGCGGCGGCGTCCAGTTTCCCAATGACCCGCTTAATTTTTTTCAGTTCCTCCATCAGGTTGGCCTGAGTGTGCAGGCGACCCGCAGTATCGGCGATGACGACTTCAATCCGCCGAGACTTAGCGGCCTGAATCGCGTCATAGATTACCGAGGCCGAATCAGCCCCGCTGGTCTGGGCGATGACTGGAATCTGGTTACGCTCGCCCCAGACCTGCAATTGTTCAACCGCAGCGGCGCGGAAGGTGTCGCCTGCCGCCAGCAGTACGGAATGCCCTTCGTTTTGCAGCCACTGGGCCAGCTTGCCGATGGTCGTGGTTTTGCCGACGCCGTTGACTCCAACAGTGAGGATCACATAGGGGCGGGAGTCGCTGGGTCGCCACGGTTGCTGGCAGGGGGTGAGGATGGCCAGCAGTTCATCATGCAGGGCCTGGAGCAACGCTGGCGCGTCGTTCAATGATTGACGCGAGACCCGCTCGGTCAGCCGCTGGATCAAGTGGTTCGTCACGTCTACGCCGACATCAGCCAGCAACAGGCGGCTTTCCAGTTCCTCCATGGCTTCCTCGTCCAGCTTCCGTCCAGTGAACAGGCTGGACAGTCCCGAAACCAGATTTTGACGGGTGCGCCGCAGCCGGTCGCGTAATCGAGCGAAAGGCTGATTTTTGGGTTCGTCCGTTTCAATTGGCGCAGTCGCCGGTTCAGGCGCAGTGTCCTTGCGAAAGGACGGGAAGCGGATCGGTCGGTTCAGCACCTCGAACAGGCTGGATTTCTTCGGTGTGGAGACGTCGGATTTGGGGTCGGTCATGGAAAGGTCCAGAGAGGTGAGTACGGTGGCGGCGATGTATAGCAAAAAGGAGGCTACGTTGCGTAGAGGTTCAAGACTCGGTGGTACTGAAATGTGAGTGATCGGTTGGGCGTTCCTCCCTTTTCCAAGGGGGTTCCTATCACTCGATACGCAGGACTGCCAAATTTTTAAAGATCATAAGCCGGTAGGTTGTTTTGAGCTTGAAAGCAATCTGTATCAGACTAAAGTCCTAATGTGTCCTTCGGACAGCTTTTTTATTTATGCTAAAGCGGTTTCGCCTAATGATCTTTAAAAATTTAATCCGGTACTTCTAGCCCCACGTAGCGCAGCAGCTCGAGGGAGCCTGGAGCAAACTGATCCAAGAAGCGGTCGATCTCGATGCGGAGGGTTTTGAGATCATCCGCCCATCGGTGGAGGTGGGTCACGTCCTGGCGCAGCTTGCGCCAGAGCTTCTCGATGGGATTGCACCACGAGGCATCAGTGGGTAAGGGAACGATTTGGATCGGCAGCTTCAGTTCGCCCCATCGTCGGATCGCCGCCGCACTCGGTTCCGTCGGCCAATTGGGCGGGCGATACCACGGCCAGCGGGTCTCCTGGGGTTCCAACGCCACCCGCAGATCGGGATGTGTATGAACCGGCCAGTTATCTTGGATGACATAGATCCGCTCAGCCTCGGGATAGGCCCGACACAGCGCATGATAAAACACGACCAGGAACGCGACGGTGATTTTGCTAGCCCGCCGATGGACAACGGCCCCGGTCAGCGCATTCAAGGCCCCGACGATGCGCGTCACGGTATTGGATTTCGGACTGCGCACGGCCCGGGCTTGCTCGGACGCCCCCAAGGGCGCATAGGCATTCACCACGGTCGGTTGCCGTTCGACGGTCACTTCATCCAGGTAAACCGTGATGATCCGCCCAGGTTGCGCCTGCGCCGCCGCCACTGCCGCCGCGACATCCACCAATTTGGCCTCATAGTCGGGGTCCGGGCTGCGAATGGAGGCGCGGGCGCGTTTCCACACGATGCGGGCGCGTCGCAGCACGGTATGGACCCCCGCCAAGGTCAAGCCGCCTAGCCACGAACAGGCTTGCCGGAGACTGGCCAAGGTCCAGCGGGTTTGCGCGACCCCGCAGGCCCGCGGATCCCGCTGGCAAAGGTGTTGCAGTTCCGTATGGGTCGCCGCCGCCGTCGGATGCTGAGGGGGAAAAAGCGGGCTTGCGCCCGCGGCCAGGATGGACCTTCATGCCGGCGCTGCCGGTGGCTTGATAGCGGTCTAACCAGTCATACACCGTATCGGGTCGCCGGGGCCGTAACAAGCCCTGCCGCGCCACGAGCGCCGCGGGCATCCCATCGGCAATCTTCAGTAGCGCGGCCGCCCGCTCGCGCAGATAAGGTTGACGGGCATGATCGCGCATCTGGACCAAATTCTTGGCGTTCAGTCGGATTCAACACGAACTGGCGTCGCGGCATCATCGGCTCCTCGGACAAGGGTAAAATTGTCCCCTTAGTATACTGGATTAAATTTTTAAAGATCATAAGGCGAAGGTTTGTAACCCGCCGTGTGGAAATAAATATTATAAAAACAAATAGTTGAAAAGAATAGCCGTAAACCATTTTTCGGACACCATCCCATCAACCAGGAAGAAGTGATAAAAATTTACACGTATCCCGAACTTACCCCAAGCGCGGTAGCTCAGGCTGAAATTGAGAAGAAAAGCTCGTCGGCGTAGTCGACGGCCTTTTTTTAGCATTTGATTACCACTTGCCGGCTACTGGCCAGTCCCCGATTTGGCCGAAGTCAAAGCAAGTATCTTGGCCACCATCCTGCAAACACCCATCCCACTGGCCGTTGTCATTAGCATCGAGGAGCCAGCTACCACCACGAAAGACGCCGATCTTGGCGGTGTCTGCGCCGTTCCAGTCACCGACTACGGGAAGATCGCCGCTCTGGCCAAAAGTGGGGCACTGATCGGGACCGTCCGGCGGGCAACCGTCCCACTGGCCATTGCCATTGGCATCGAGAAGCCAGACGCCGTCACGAAAGACGCCAATTTCGGTGGCGCCGTTGCCATTCCAGTCACCGGCTACGGGGAGATCGCCGTTCTGGCCAAAAGTGGGGCACTGATCGGAACCGTCCGGCGGGCAACCGTCCCACTGGCCATTGCCATTGGCATCGAGAAGCCAGACGCCGTCACGAAAGACGCCAATTTCGGTGGCGCCGTTGCCATTCCAGTCGCCAACTACGGGGAAATCACCAACCCCGCCAAACCCGACGTAACATCTGTCGGTCCTGCAACCCTCCCACCATCGATTACCGTTGCGGTCCAGAAACCACTGCCCGCTATCGGCGCGAAATACTCCGATCGCACTCTTGGCGCTGAACTGCCAGTACCCGACTACTGGCAATTTATTGGAATGTTTGGACGATTTAAACAAGCATAGGTCTGAACCGCCATCTTGGGAGCACCCATCCCACTGGCCGTTGCCATTGATATCCAGCAACCAAGCACCGGATCGAAATACGCCAACTCTGGATGGGGTTGCCGACACATCGCAACGACTGCGCAGGATGCCACCACTGCTTACCGCTACGAATTGGTTATCGCCCCAAGCAATATCCGAGATCCCGTATGGAGTGCCGGCGTCGTGCAGGGTCCAAGTAACGCCATCGGGACTGTTCAAGATCACGCCAACGCTTCCCGTTACCATGAACTGGTTATTGCCCCATGTTACGCTGGAAAAATTCACCTTGGGAATCCCCAAGTCGCGGCGCGTCCAAGTCACGCCATCAGCGCTGGTCAGAACCCAGCCTAAAAAACTTTCATCGTCGTAAAATACCACTACAACAAACTGACCATTACCCCAAGCAACATCTGCAAAACTGGCAAATGTCCCGGTTTCACGGCGGGTCCAAATGATGCCATCAGGGCTGGTCAGGATCGTGCCGTTATCTCCTACTGCCACGAACTGTCCATCGCCCCAGGCAACATTTGCGAGTGTAGAAGATCCAGGAACACCCACTTTCGATTCCCGAATTGTCCAGGTAACGCCGTCAGGGCTGGTTAGGATCGTGTCGAATTCTCCCACCGCCACAAATTGGCCATCGCCCCAAGCGACGCCTCGAAGCGATGCCGAAACTCCCGAGTTGCGGGCTGTCCAGGTAACGCCGTCAGGACTGGTCAGGATCGTGTTGATGCTTACTGCTACGAATTGGCCATCACCCCAAGCAACGCTTGAAATTAATTGGGGAGTTCCCGCATCGCGGAGGGTCCAGTGAACGCCGTCGGGGCTAGTCAAAATTGTACCCACTCCTACCGCCACAAACTGGCTACCACTCCAAGCGATGCCAGACAGTGATCTGGATACCCCCTCATCGATACGAATCCAGATCGCGCCGTCGGAACTGGTCAGCGTTGAGCCACCTTCAGTTACCACTAAAAATTGGTCCTTGCCCCAAGTTACACCTGCGTATGGTTCGAAGATTCCCGAATCATGTGAAGTCCAGATCATGCCGTTAGGGCTGGTCAAAATTACACCGAGTCCTATTACCACGAATAGGCCATTGCCCCAATTTACATCGGAAAATCCTGGAAAAGTTCCCGCATCGCGTAGTGTCCAAGTGATGCCATCAGGGCTGGTCAGGATCAAACCGCTTCCCCCAACCGCCACAAACTGGCCATTGCCCCAAGCAATTTGCTGTGGATAAAAAGAACCCGAGTCGCGATGAGTCCACGTCACGCCGTCAGTACTGGTCAAAATCCCGCCATCTCCCACCGCCACGAATTGGCCATTACCCCAGGCGATGCCCCTAAGTGCATCCGATACACCTGAATCGTGGGCCGTCCAGGTCACACCATCGGGACTGGTAAGTATTAGCCCGTGGCCTCCCACCGCTACGAACTGATTGCCGCCCCAAGTCACACTTCGAAGTTCATGGGGGCCGTCAATTTCCAAGTCGTGACGAGTCCAAGTCACGCCATCGGGGCTGGTCAGAATTGTATAGCCGCCCACTGCTACGAACCGGTCGCCACTCCAGGTAATATCTTGCCCATAGGAGATTCCCACGTCATGGCGGGTCCAGGTTACACCATCAGGGCTAGTCACAATTGCACCCCATTCCACTGCCGCATAAAGACCATTGCCGTAGGCAACGGCGCTAGCGCTGATATGGTTACTCCCAATTATTTCCCAAGTCGTACCGCAAGAGTTGTCCGCTGTGAGTGGATGAGTTACTAAAACGCCGGGTAGCGCGTTCAACACTGGGCTTCCGCCGCTTGCCCGTGCCGGCGGCATACACAGTAGCAGCAGCAATGTCATGATCATAATAATTTTAATTAACGAAAGAAGTCGTGTTGATAATAAAGGGTAACAACTTGCTTGCAGAGTCATGGCCGACCTCCTTATAGGGATCAATAAAAGGTTAAATTTGCAAACACCATTTATCGGTGGGATTTATGGTAGTCCTGCGTATCGAGTGATAGGAACCCCCTTGGAAAAGGGAGGAACGTCCAACCGATCACTCGCATTTCAGGACCACCCAAGACTCATCCTAACCCACAAAAAAACCTGGATCAGTTTATCCGGCCAGTTCGCTGCGCGCGCATGACAGGCGGTCATGCATTAGCGACTTCCACCTGATAGGTCACACAAGGAGTAGTTCGACTGCGCCGCCGCGCAAGCGGCTGTTGCCGCTAACCGTTGCGCCTGGCCGTCGATGTAAACGAAGGGTGAGATGACCCGCCAGGGGAGGCATGGAAATCTTTGGCTACTGTGCGCTGTGCGCCAACCGCGCCCGCACCCCTGCCAGTTTCGCCTCCAGTCGTTTGGCCTGTTGCGTCAGCGCCTGTTGTTGACCCTGCCGCACCCAATCCAGCCACGTTTCCAGGCCATCGCCGGTTCGTGCAGACAGTTGCAAGATTTGCAGATCGGGATTCACCCGCCGCGCATAGTTCAGGCACTGCGCCACATCAAAATCCACATGCGGCAACAGGTCGATCTTGTTCAGCAACATCAATCGAGCGGCGGCGAACATGTTGGAGTACTTCAGCGGCTTGTCCTCACCTTCGGTGACGGACAACACCACAACTTTGTGCGCTTCGCCAAGATCAAAATCCGCTGGACACACCAGATTTCCGACATTTTCGATAAACAGCACTCCCCCGTCCGGCAAGGGTAATGTTTCCAGAGCATGGCCAATCCCGTGCGCATCGAGATGGCAACCTTTGCCAGTGTTGATTTGCACAGCGGGCGCGCCAGCAGCCTGGATACGCTCGGCGTCGAGGGCAGTCTGTTGATCGCCGCCAATGACCGCGACTGGAAATTCTTCGCGTAGCGCCTGAACCGTTCGCGCCAGCAGCGTCGTTTTGCCCGAACCGGGGCTCGAAACCAGATTCAGGACGAATGCGCCGGAATCTGCGAACCGTTGCCGGTTTTCGGCGGCGAACGCCGCATTTTTGGCCAGAATATCCCGCTCAATGGCCACCAACCGGCCCTCAGCAGCGTGGTGATGCGGCGCATTGTCATGATCATGTCCATGCGAATGACCGTGGATATGATCATGAACGTGATTACGAGAATGAATGTTGGCTTCGCTATTACCGCAACCACAGGTCGCACACATGGATTTGCGCCTCGCAACGCCAAACGCCCTTCTTCCTGCGAGGAAGAAGGGCCGAAGTTAAGGAAAACAGGACTACGCCGCCAGCAGCAATACGCCACTGGCCGCGATGGCCGCGCCACCGACGCGCAACAATTGCGCAGTCAAGCCCTGCCGGGCCGCCAAGGCGACGCCAATCCCGCTGGCGTGCAGGGTCGCCGTCGCCAGCATGAAGCCCAGGCTATACCACAACGCGCTCGCTTCCACCGCCATTTCGGCGCCGTGAGCGTAACCATGGAAAATAGCGAACAACCCTACTAACGCCATACTCGCCGCTAACGGCAGGCGCGAGGCCAGCGCCACCAGGATGCCGAGGATCAGCACCGAACCGGCAATGCCCAGTTCTACATACGGCAACGATATCCCCAGGAAACCCAGTGCCCCGCCCGCCGCCATCGTTAGCACAAAAGTGATCGGCACTAACCAAAGTGCGCGACCCCCCAGTTGCGCCGCCCAGAGTCCGACCGCCACCATCGCCAGGATATGGTCCAGTCCGTTCAGCGGATGGGCCAGGCCCGTGGCGAAATCCATGTGCGGCAATCCCGACGTATGCGCCTGCGCCACGCTGCTCAGACCCAGTAATGTCAAAGCGATCCATCCGCGTTTGCCCGATAGTGTTTGCATCTGCACGATCTCCCAGAGGTTATGGATCATCAAGGAAAGCAAAGCAATTGCCGAAGCATTTTGCAATGCATACCCTTTCCCCGGCTTATTGCTGAACTATAGTTCAAAGATTCCGATGAATGATAGCCACAATAAAGGTTGTTCGAGGGTTGTTGTGGAGCTAGGCGAAACTCATTAGGATTCGTTGCTTAAAGTTAAAAAAGTTACGAAAACCGCTTTGCATTTCAGGACGGCTGACCTGCTGATGACGCCCACACCAGCCGGGCCAGGTCGATGCCCACTACGGCATGGGTCTGGAGTTTCAGCCGAGCGCCGTATTTTTCTTGCAACGCTACGGCATAGCGATCCAGTTGTTCCCGCGCTTCCGTCAGTTTAGCCTGGACCTTGGGATGCGCCGCGAGGGTCTCACTGGAAGCCTGCGCCAGTTGTTCAGCGTTCAGACCCAGGGTTTTCGCTGATAGGGTTTTGAATTCAGGCGGCATAGCGCTGGTTGAAACGGTCGACGCAGACATTGAGATGCTGATGGAGCGCCTGGCCAATTTCCTCTGCTGTCCCGGTCGCGGCGACTTCGGAAAAATTCCAGCGCAGGATGAAGTACTGATTACGTCGGTCGGTCGGATTGCGCCCGATGGCCAGATCGCCAAACAGCGCATCAAATTGATCGGCCCGGTCCAGGGCGTAATAGTTCTCCAGGGTAGATAGCCACAGGCTCTTGCCAAACCGGTGCGGGCGCAGCAGCAGAAGTTGATCGCCCATGTCTTCCACCGTGCGAATCCGGTCGGTGCGATCCTGGTAGAAATAACCTTGTTGGCGGATTTTGTCGAAACGAGCAATGCCGTAGGGAAATTTCATTTTCTTTTCCGAGTCACGATGACGGGGTTTGTCATGCTTACCGCCAGAGCACCGCCAACGAGAACGGCGCGGCGGCGAAGGGCGGCGCAATGACGGTTTCTTCATCCTTGAAAATCTCGACCAGACTCCAGCGCCCCTCGCGCAACTCGAACGCTTCCAGAGTGTGCACCAGGGGATCGATCAGCCAAAGGTGCTTGACGCCGAAGCGGGCGTACATCGGCATTTTCAGCGCCCGGTCCTTGCGGACGGTGCTCGGTGAGAGAATTTCGCAGACCCAGTCAGGGACGATGTCGAAGCGATGATCGTCCGGTAAATTCGGCATTCGTTCCCGGCGCCAGCCGGCCAAGTCGGGAACGACGACTTCAGTATCACGGATGAAGTGAAGTTCCGGTTCGGTCAGGATCCACCAACCACCGGGACCGCCGCGACCCCGATGAAAAGGATCGCCCAGTTCCATCATCAGTTCCGAATGCGCGAGGGTATGGCGTCCGCTGGGCCGGGGCTGGGTGTAGAGCTGACTGTTAATGATTTCCCCGACGATATTTTCCGGCAGGGCCAGCAATTGATCATACAGAGTGAAATCTTGAGCAAGCGCGGCGTTGGGCATGACGTTCTCCTGGGGCGAGATGATTTAGCGTTGCGCGCCGCGCATGGCGGCGATGATCTGCAGGGTCTCAACGCTGACCCGGCAGACGCGCATCAACAGGTCGATCACCTGCTCCTTGTGATCAGCGAAGCGGTAGGTATTGAATTTCTCGCGGATAGTGGGATCGCGGGGGGTGGTTTCCTTGTATTCCTCCAGAATCCATTCCAGCGCCGAACGGTGGCCGAGTCGATAATCCCAGGCCTCCGGCGGCACGTCATGCAGGACGGTGATTTCATCAATTTTAATGCGCCCGGCGGCTTTATCAGCCTTGAGGCGGGGTTTAGGAGACAAAACATTCCCCTCCTTTTCAAGGAGGGGTGGCGCATGAGCGCCGGGGTGGTTGTCTGTTGCCGCGTTTAAACCCCCCCGGCGCTTCGCGCCACCCCCCCTCAATCGAGGGGGGGAACAGGATTGTTCCACCCGCCGCAGCGGCCACGGCGCGACGCTTTCATAGCCGAGATGCAGCGCCATGAGTTGTTTGCCCCAGGCGGTCCATTGCCGGAAGTCGGGATAGAAGGGAATGCGGGGGAATTCCCGCTTGAGATTCAGCGCATAGGTTTCCCGGTAAACGGGATCGTGCAGGACGGCGTAGACGTAATGGAAAATATCGAGTTTGGTGAGGGTGGGGTCAGCGTAGTGTTCCTGGAAGCGGGAGAGAGACCAGTCGGTGATATTTTCGATTTTATTGCCCTGATTATCAAAAATGAATAATGGAAAAATTTTACTGCCAGCCGCCGCTGGACTAAGAAAATTGAGGTCTGTAAATTTATCAGTTACAAGTACAGAAAAAGGTTTATCTGTAGCATCGCCGATTGTACAAATTGAAATATTTTCCTCTAATTTTTTGAATATTGAAGAAACAGAACCTCTTTCATCTATAAATAAATTAGAGTCATACACATAACACGATATAAATGGACGATAAAAAGCATGTTGAATACGATTTTCAGAGTAGGATTCGCTTCTGCGTTGTATAAGACGACGTTTCAGATTTCTTGACCATTTTATTTTATTATCTTCTAAATCATTATTCTCAATACATGACTCATAATGCCTAACTAAATAACACATCTTGATATTAACTTCTTCTTCGCTAAAACCATATATCCACTCATCACGGTTAGTAGAAACACCAAGAGAATAAATTTTAAAAATAGCTCCATCAAATTTCT
>Ga0209573_1001265_pt1 | contig 40807 bp, 36 predicted proteins | sample TNRBio252014_DNA_FD_185870 | JGI IMG/M metagenome (GOLD analysis project Ga0209573, IMG submission 185870) | Wastewater treatment Type I Accumulibacter community from EBPR Bioreactor in Madison, WI, USA - TNR Reactor_6/25/2014_ DNA (SPAdes)... | ecosystem: Engineered > Bioreactor > EBPR >...
GTCGATACGGGCATGCACCACCTGATCCGGCCCATGCTCTATGAGGCCGTGCATCGCATCCAGCCGGTGCGGGCGGGTGGCGCGGCCGGCCCGACCGACGTGGTTGGCCCGATCTGCGAGTCGACCGACGTGCTCGGGCGCGATGTGCAGTTACCCGATCTGGCCGTCGGCGATGTGCTCGCTGTGCGCGACGTCGGTGCCTATGGCTTCAGCATGGCCTCGAACTACAACGCGCAACCTCGCCCGGCCGAGGTGCTTGTCGACGGCGGCGTGCCGAGGCTGATCCGTCGTCGCGAGACGTACGCGGACCTGTTTGCGCTGGAAGCTGACCTTGTCTGATATCGGGAATGGCCGGATATGGCCGGATATCGTTGGAGAACGCCCTCAACCCGCGCGTTTTCCCGCGTTTTTCCGCGGTTTCATATCCGGCCATTCCCGATATCGAACTCACTCAACGCGCCAGAAGGCGAACAGCCTCGGCAATACAAGAAGGTCGAAGGCGACGGCCGCTCCAACCCCCAGGGCATACACGATGATATCGAACGGGTCGAACGTGGCGCCCAGGATCGGCACGCCAAGCGCCTGACCGCACTCGGCCAGGGTCGGGAGCGCGAACGCCACGGCGCATCGCGCGCTCCAGTGCTTCAGGCCGGACACATCCGCGGCGACCAGGTAGAGCAGAAAATACTCGCCGAACGGAAGCACAAGGTCGGCGAAGTAGCTCGCGTAGACAGCCCGCGCCGTGCCCGGCCAGGTCCGCCCAGGGCCGACCACGAGAACCAGCGCGATCAGGAGCTGCAGCGTCACGATAACGATGCGCCGCGCCCGGGCCTTCTCAAACGGGTTCATGAAATGCCTTCTCCGCGCTCGCACGCTTCCCAGAACTTTTGCACCTGCGCCAACCAGGCCTCGCGGACCTCGAGATGGACGTTGTGCCCGACGCCCTCGGGCCGCCAGAGCTGCGCGTTTGGGATGTGCCGCGCGATGAAGGCCCCATGCCCAGCCGGCGCGTTGACCGGGTCGCGCTCGCCTTCGATCACGAGCGTGGGCGTTCGCACCCGCGCGAGATCGTCCGGCGCGTAGTTCGGCGCGGCCAGGATCTCGGCCAGCGTGATGCGCAACAACGTCCGCCAGTAATCGGGGCCGTGGGTAACGCCATGCAGACGGATCATCTCGTCGCGCCAGGCGGGTGACTCGCGGTCGACCCGATCCGGGTCGAAGAGCGGTGGCTCGCGGTCGAGCAGGTCAGGGCTGACGTAGGCGTTGCCGGCCTGGATCGTCGCCGACGCCACCACCCCGGCTTCCTCGAGCGCCATCACAAGCGCCACATTGCCGCCGTTGCTGTGCCCGACGATGTGCGCGGGCGCGGCGTCGAGCCGGCGCGTGAGCTCGGCGAGGTCCGCGGCCATCTCCCGGAAGGCGTAGCCGGCGCGCGGGTTCGGGCTCCGGCCATGCCCGCGACAGTCGGGGACGATCACACGGCGGCGCTCCGCCAGGTCATCGATCACGCCGTCCCAGTCGTTACGACCCGTGCTTGTCGAGCCGTGAATCAGCAGCACGGGCCGCGGCGCCCGCCGGGCGGGCTGTTTGGGCCCAAATTCCTCGTAAAAAAGCGCGGTTTCTCCAATCGAAAGCTTTGGCATCCACACCCCCGTGGGCTGGTGTACTTCTTGCAGGAAATGGGGCGCGACGAAGGCCGGCGATTGTCCGGATCGTGTCCGGAGCGCGTCAAAAGCGCGTGACGATCGGCGCCGACCGACGAACGCCAACCGTATCTAACCACCTTTTGCCCTATGCTGCCATCACGTTAGGGCAATGGTATAGACGCAGGACTCTTGTTATGCGCCGTTTTACGCAGGGTTTACGCAACTGGTTCCGCCAACGTTCTCACCCCATCGGGCGTGGCCCGCGGCGTGGGCAGAGCCTGGTCGAGATGGCGCTGGTGCTGCCGCTGCTCCTGATCCTGCTCAGCAGCCTGGCCGAGTTCGGCTTCGCGTTCAACCGCTTCATCAATGTGGTCGAGGCGGTGCGCGAAGGGGCGCGCTTCGGCGTCGATCAACAGCCCAACCCCGACAAGGGCGGGCGCGAGCTCGTGCCGAACCCCGCTGTCACGGGTGAGTTGATGTCGAACATGGACTGCAACAACACCCAGGACTTCTACGCCAAGATCTCGTGCCGCATCGCCTTCAGCATGCAATCGGTCGCGATCCGGCCGACCGAGCACCTCACCGACACCGCAATCCCGAACGACCACTATCTGCCCGCCGATCAGATCCTGATCACGGTCGCGCGGGTATATCGCGACGTGCTGTGTAACGACGATGTGCCGCCGGCGACGCGCATCCCGAACTCCGATCCGCGTTGCAAGCCGACGATCATGGAAGGGCCCGACGACAACCCGGACGTCGACCCCAAGGTGGCCGGCATCTGGCCCTGGCCGTCGTACGACCCTGCGCCCCGGGAAGCCGGCACTAACCCGGCCTCGCTGTTCCCTGGGACGATCGGCCACGACGGCTCACGCGCCGGGCAATGGCGCCTGACCGATCAGGCCTGGGACCTCCGCAACGGCCGCCTGCTCGAGACCCAATTCGATCGCGCCAAGCTGCAGCAGCACCTCGACAACACCTGGGACCCCTCGGGGGATCGCGCCGCGCCAAGCCAGGGCATCTTGCTGGTCGAGATGTACTACACCTTCGACTTCGTCCTGGATCTGCCGTGGTTCGCGCTGTTCGAGGCGCGCTACTGGACGTTCTACACCTACACCATCGTGCCGATCCCGGCCGGTGAGCCGCGCCCGACGCCGACACCGACCCCGACGCCGACACCCACCCCGACGCCCACGCCGACGCCGACTCCGACGCCGACGAACACCAACACACCGGTGCCGCCGGGTGGCCCGAGCGCGACGCCCACGCCGACGACGACCCTGACGCCCTCGGCCACGCCGACCGACGTCTGCAATCCGCAGGCAGTCAGCGTGCTGGCCTCGACGATCGCGTTCGTCGACAACCAGTACACGGCCTGGTCCGATGACACCGATACGTTGATCGTTCAGGTGACGCTGCGCAATTGCGCCAACCAGACCCTCAGCGGCCGCTCGGTCACGCTGGCTTCGTCGCGCGGCGCCGCCGATACGATCGCCTATAGCGGCGAGGTCGCCGCGGGTGTCTACGAGTTCACGGTGCGCTCGACGTCGCTTGGCTCGAACATCGATCTGACCGCGACCACGATCTTGAGCCCCTCGAACCCGGTGCCCGTGGCGATCACGACCACGACGCCCAAGGCCCAGTTCGTGTGCGTCTCGGGCTTCGCCGATATCGCTACAAACCCGCAGAGCGTCCAGTTCCTGTTCTCGAACCCGCCCGACGTGTCGCAGAGCGCACCGCAGCCGGCGATCGAGCGCTACCTGCGCGACCTGATCGTGACCTGGCCCGCGAACGGCACGCGGTTGATGCAGACCATCAGCCTGCGCAACTCGGCCAACATCATCTGGTCGGCGACGTCGCCGTCGAGCCCGCTCAGCCTGGGGTTGGCGGATTGGACCGGCACGTATCGAAACATCGCGCCGGGCACGATCCAGCCGATGCAGCTGCGCTTCAACTTCAACGTGGCAGGCACGGGCACGTATACCGTTCAGACCGTCTGGGATAACGGCGCCGGCGGCGGCGCCTGCACGGCCGCGTCGGTTTCCGTGACGCCGTAACTGAGAGGACCGTATCGATGGCACACCGCACAGGTTCACCGTTCTTACCCGGCAGCTCGATCGATCGGCTGTGGCGTCGGATCTCGCATGACGGCCGTCAGCAAGGTCAGGCTGTCGTGATCATGGCCGGCGCGTCGTTCGTCCTCATCCTCCTCATGGGGTTGATGATCGACTTCGGCGTGCTGATCATCAACCAGGCCTATCTGCGGCGCGCTGTCGACTCGGCCGCGATCGCCGCAGCCACCCAGATCCGCGAGGGGCAGGATTTCGAGAAGGTGGGGCGGTTCGCCGTCGACTACATCCGCTTCAACCTCGACAAGGACCTCAGCCTTGTCGAACGCGTGCAGGTCGATCAATGCCAGCCCGGCAGCGCCACCACGACCAATCGCTTCATTTTCGAACACACGGCGACCTCGACCATCGACGGTCCGGCAACCACATCCAATGACGCGATCTCGTCCAACCTTTGCGCCGGGAACGACGTGATCCCGCGCAAGCAGCTCCGGGTCGAAGGCACGCTGACCGTGCGCTTCTTCTTCATGCCGATCATCGGCTTTCAGAGCACCGAACTCAAGACCAACGCGGTCTCCGAGGCGGCCTCGATCGACCTGGTGCTGGTCTTCAACACCAACGAGCTCTTCGCCCAGACGACCGACCTCGGCTGCGGCATCGATCCGTTCACGGGAAACGACCGCTGCTATAACGCGGCCTTCGATCCCGACGCCGGGACGCACACCGACCCGGTCAGCGGGTTGACGTACAACGGCTGCAACGCCACGGCCGGGCCCGAGGCGGGCAAGAACCCCGAGGATGCCACGGGCAAGTGCCGGCCGCTCTGGGACGCCAAACAGGCCGCCAAACGCCTGGTCGACACGATGTACAACGGCTACGATCGCGTCGCCGTGGTCGGCTACGACTTCCAGGCCACGATCCACTCCGGCCTGACGGCCAACCTTGGCCAGCGCGCCACGGTCTCGACCGACTCGACGGGTGTCTACGGCACGATCGACTCGCTGACGCTGCTCGACAGCGCCTCGGGCTCGTTGCTCGGCAACCCGGCGTTCAAGTTCAACCCGTTGAACGTCTTGTGCAACAGCAACAGCACAAACCCCATGATCCCGGCGGGCTGCCCATCGACGGCGCCGAACCCGGCCTACTCGACCTCAGGCCAGTGCATCGGCTGCGGCATCCGGGTGGCCGCGAACATCCTCAAGGCCAGCGGCCGCCCAGAGGCGCTGTGGGTGATCGTCTTCCTCTCGGACGGCGTGGTCAAGAACTCGGACGTCCCGGATATCTACACCGGCGCGACGGGTCTGGCCGCCTCGGGCCTCAACGTGAGCTTCCAAAACGGCTTCTGCCCGGGCAATCTTGGCTCAGGTATGTGGAACAAACCCGAGTGCCAGATGCCTGGCTACGATCAAAACGACGACGGTGACTACACCGACACTTACACCGACGGCGCCTTCACGCCCCGCGAATGGGAGGTCCGCAACCCAAATCTGCGGCTCTGTGGCCCTTACCACACGGCCGCGGATGGCGGACAAAGCCTTTGCCCCCCCGGTGCGTTGTGGGTCGGGGATAGCGGCATCGCTACGGCGGCCTCGGTGTCGCCGGCGCCCAAGTCGCTGACCGTCAACGACGGCACGGGCACGGCCGTGTACGCGTACGACGCCGTCGACTACGCCAAAGACATGATCGATTTCGCAGCGCTGACGATCGCGTGCAACCCCGGCCAGGGTGCCTGCGCCGCTGGCGGCACGTGGCCGTGGAACCCGGCAAACGAGTACAACAATTCCGAGCGCCAGATCGGCGGAAACATCGTCATCTACTCGATCGGCTTTGGCGAAGCGGTCGGGATCCCGCCGCGGATCGGCGAGAACGTGCTGCGCTATATGGCGGCCGTGGGTGACGACGGCGATCGCAACACCGACGCCTGCCGCGATCAGGCGGCTGCGCCGCTGAGCAGTTGCGGCAACTACTATTACGCCCCCGACGCCGGTTCACTCGGGCCTGTGTTCGAGGATATTGCGTCGAAGCTGTACACGCGCCTGACGCGCTAGGCAGAGAAAGGCACCACCGATGTCATTCCACCGATTGCGCGACGCCAAGATCAAGGGCCAGGGCCTGCTCGAGTTCGCCCTGATCACGCCGCTGTTGCTGGCGCTGATCTTCGGCATCATCGAGTTCTCGCGGATCTTCGCGGCCTGGCTGGCCGTTCAAAACGCGGCTCGCTATGGCGTGCGCTATGCCATCACGGGCGGCTTCCGCGACGACAATGTCCAGGCCAACCGCGATTACTGCTATGAGGCGCTTCAGTTCTATCTGAGCCACGACGCCGATGCCGTCGGGCCGGGCACAGGCCTTGTGCCCAATGCCAGCGAAGACACCGCCTACAACGCCGTGATCGGCGCCAATGACGAGGCCTACGACTGCGAGATCCCGCGGGCCGTCACCGATGGCGAGGACAAGACCTCGGCGCTGCAAAACTACGCCCGCCTGCGCTCGATCTATGATGAGACGCTGGCCGGTGCGCTTGTCACCCAGACCCAGCTGACCGACACCATCTCGGGCACGCTCGTCACTGGCCTGGCCGGCGCGCTGGTCAACGCCGACATCAACGTCAGCAAAGACTATCGGGCATCGCTGAGTTCGCCTGCCGTGGGCACTTACACCGTGCAGCCCGGCCTGTACGGCGACCCGTCTTCGCCAGGCTATCTCGACATCACGATCTGCAATTCGGCCAGCGAATACGACGAGACCCTTGTTTACCCGCCGTCGGATCAAACCCCGGGCGATGGGCCGGATGCCTATCCCCGACGCTGTCTGCACCGCACTACGGCCGGCACAGCCGTGTACATGGATCACCCGGGCGACCCGGGCCAATCGGTCGTGGTCGAGGTGACGTATCAACACCCGATCATCACGCCGTTCCTCAACGCCGTCTGGCCCAAGATCCGGCTGACCGCGCGCCGCGAGGGCGTCGTCGAATCGTTCCGCAAGTCGCGTGAGGTGGTGCTGCCCGGCGGCCCGAACGCCTGCCCGAACTGCGTCTTCGTCCCGCCGACTTCGACCCGGACATCAACGCCGACGCCGACGGAGACCGCAACCGAGACCCTGACGCCGACGCCCAGCCACACGCCGACCATCACGCCGACCCCGACGCCGTTCCCGTGCGCGGGCGATGGCGTGATCTATGAGGCCTTTGGCGGCACGGCCTTCGGCGCCGCGATCAGTGGCACCTCGGTCACGAACCTGACCAGCCATGCCTCGTTCCCGAACTCGCCTGTGCTGCGGACTAACTTCTCGTCGGCCGCCGCCCCGACCAATCGCGATAACAACTTCGGCGGACGGCTGCGCGCGATCCTGTGCGTGCCGATGCCCGGCCAGCACACCTTCTGGATCGCGTCTGACGACAGCAGCTCGTTCCGGATGTCGGGTTACCTCGGGACCGACCTTGCCAGCATCCGCTCGAACGCCTACGTCAGCGCGCTGGGGCTGAGCGAATATGCCAGTGTGAACGGCTGGACTAACGCCAATCAGTGGAACAAGTACGGCTCACAGCAATCCTCGGCGCTGACCCTGCAGGCCGGCTACTACTACGTCGAAGCGCTCTACAAAGAGGGCACGGGCGGCGATAACCTCTCGCTCGGCTGGCGTATGCCCTCGGAGAGCTTCTCGTACCCGAGCGCCGTGATCCCGCAGACCTACCTGTACCTGATCAACGGCTTCCCGACCGCCACGCCGACCGCCACGTCGACGCCGACGCGCACACCGACGTGGACGCGCACGGCGACCAATACGCCCACCATCACGCGCACACCCACGATCACGCGCACGCCCACGATCACATTGACGCCGTCGCGGACGCCGACGCGCACGATCACGCCGACCCCGTCGCGGACGCCCACGCGGACGCTGACGCCGACGATCACGAATACGCCGACCCGGACGGCCACCCGCACGGCCACGCCGACGCGCACGATCACGCTCACGCCGTCGCGGACGCCGACGCGCACGATCACGCCGACCCCGTCGCGCACCTTCACGCCGACGGTGACCCAGACGCCGTCGCGCACGCCGACGATCACGTTCACGCCGTCGCGGACGCCGACGCGCACGATCACGCCGACCCCGACGTTCACGGCGACCCGCACGGCGACGCGGACTCCGACGGCGACGCAGAACATCACAAACACGCCGACGCGGACGGCCACGCCGTCACGCACGCCGACCGTGACGCCGCAGATCTGCCCGTACCCGGATGGCTCGCCGGCCGCCACGCTCTACTGCACCGGCGGGTTCCTGAACACGCCCACGCCGTGATCGCCTAGAACCCGAGCCCGACCTGAACGCCAGGTCGGGCTCGGGCCGTTTTCGACATGCGCACCCTGAGCGCACAACTCGCCCACGACATCCGCTCGAACACCTGGCCCCTGTGGGCGCTCGTGGCAACCGGATCGATGGTCGGGCTCGGTACGGCCGGGTTCGGTCGTCTGCTCATTTTTCCGGGCACAACCCTGGCGTTCGCCCTGGCTGCCTATCTGCTCCTGCGTACCCCTTCGACCGGATTGTCCTCCTCCGGCCGCAGGATGTGGGCGGCCGCGGCCCTTTCGGCGGCCGCGGCTGAATTGCTCTGGCTCATCCAACCCATGGCTCAAAGCCCGGCTGTGACTCTGGCCGATGTGCTGGCATTGAGCGCCGTGCTCCTGGCCGAGGGCGGCCTGATCCGGCAAAGCTGGGGGCCGGGCGAGCGCTTTGGCCGCCTCCGCACGATCCTGGATGTGGTCGTGCTGGCGGGCGTCGGCGTGACGTTGGGGTGGCGGGCGCTGCTGGCTCCCTTGTGGGTTGGCCTTGCTACGGCTCCGGGGCTGACGCTCTGGCTTGTGGCCACGGCCACACTGGCCCTGACCTTGCTGGTCAGCCTGCTCGTCGCCGGCGTCCTCCAGGCCGGCCGGCCCCGGGCGCTGGGCTGGGCGGCCCCCGCGCTTCTCCTGGTGGCCGTCGCGGATCTCGGCCTGACCGTGGTCGATCAGCGTGCTCCCGCAGCGGCCGCCGACCTGGCGCTTCTGCGCTGGGGCTCGGCCGGGTTCTTTGTGCTCGAGGCATTGCATTCGACGTTCGCACCGCTCCGCGGCCTTTCGCTGCCTGTCACGGTGCGGCGAACGATCGTCGCCCTCGTTCGCCGTTATGCACCGCTTGTGGCTGTGCTGACGCTTCTGGGCTTCGTGATCGTGGCCTGGCGCGCGAGCGGTCAGCCCGACCTGGGCAGCGTGGTCATCGCCTGTGCCCTGGCGCTCGTCTTCGTCGCACGCCAGGGCGTGGCGGCCGGTGAGCACGATCTGCGAGGCTATGCCCAGCTTGTGGAAGGCGCCGGCGACCCGGCGTTTATCTGCGACCTGAATGGACGGATCCGACTCGCGAACCCGGCGCTGATGCGCGCGCTTGGGCTGCACGATCTGCAGCACGTGGTCGGCAGTTCGCTGTTCGACTGGATCCAACGCGCCGGCCGCCCGCTGACGTTGGCCCGGCCGATCGGCGGCTTCACGCCCCTTGTGCTCGAGGCCGGTTGGAGCGGCGAAGTCAGGCTACAGCGGCGCGTTGAACGCCCAGGCGACGAGGCGACCAGCGATTTCTCATTGATGCTGCGGCCGATCGACGCCGATCCGCCGTTGTTGGCAGGAACGGCGCATGACCTTGCGCCGCAGAAGCGGCAGCAGGCCGAGCTCCAATCGGCCGTAACCCGCGCCGCCACGGCCCAGGCCGAGTTGGCGACGCTCAACCGCGACCTCGAGCGACGGGTGATCGAGAAGACCCACGTGTTGAGCGAGGCGCTCGATCAACTTGCGGCCCAGAACGCACAGCTGCAGAAACTCGACGAGTTGAAATCCGATTTCGTCTCGCTTGTCTCGCACGAACTGCGCGCGCCGTTGACGAATCTCAACGGCGGGCTTGAACTCGTTCTGGCGCGCGGCCAACTGGCGCCGACGACACGCGATCATCTGGCGCTGGTTCAGGCCGAGGTCCGCCGGCTGACCGGCTTTGTCGAGACCATCCTCGATCTATCGGCGCTCGAGGCCGGTAGGCTGCGCCTCAACCCGGCGCCGCTTGACCTTTCGGATGTGGCGGCGCGGATGAGCCTGGCGTTCGCCGGGCAGCCGGCAGCCGACCGACTCCGGCTTGCGCTCGAACCCGGGCTGCCGGTTGTGTTGGCCGACGACCGTGCCCTGGCCAGCGTGTTCTTCCATTTGATCGACAACGCGCAGAAGTACGCGCCGACTGGCGCGATCACGGTGAGCGCTGCACTGCACGCGTCGGGCCGGGTGCGGGTCATCGTTCGCGATGAAGGTCCGGGCATCCCACCCGAGCAACGCGCGACGGCGTTCGAGCGCTTCCAGCGGCTGCATAACGCAGACGACAGGGCCGTGTATGGCCATGGGCTCGGTTTGTACATGGTGCGTCAGCTGTTGAGGGCGCAGGGCAGCGACATCGCGCTGGCTCCGGGCGAGGCCGGGGCAGCCTTCGAGTTTGAGCTGCCGATCGCGGAGGTCTGCGATGACTGAAACCATCCTGCTTGTCGATGACGACCCGACGTTGCGTCGGCTGCTCGGCGATTACCTGCAGGCCGAATCGTTCGCCGTCGATCAGGCTGCGAGCGGGCAGGAAGCCCTGCGACAGGCGTATCAACAACGCCCGGCCCTGGTGGTCATGGATGTGATGATGCCCGGCATGGACGGCTTCGAGGCCAGCGCCCGGCTGCGCGAACTGACCGATGTGCCGATCATCCTGCTCACCGCAAAAAACGACGAGGCCGATAAGCTGCGCGGCTTCCGCGTCGGCGTCGATGATTACGTGACAAAGCCCTTCAGCTTCGCCGAGCTGACCGCGCGGATCCGCGCGATCCTGGCGCGTGCGCGGCCCGCAACGCCGACCGAAGCGCGCGTGCATCGGCTCGGCGCCGTCGAGGTGGATCGCGATCGGCGGGTCGTTCAGCGCGCCGGACAACCTGTGGCCCTAACCGCCACCGAGTTCCGACTGCTCGAGACTCTGCTGGCCCGTGCCGGGCAGGCCGTGTCGGAAGCCGAGTTGACGCGTGAGGTGTGGGGCGATTACAAAACGGCCGAGACCGGCGGCGTCAGGCGTTACGTCTGGCTGCTGCGGCAAAAACTCGAGGATGATCCAACCCATCCGGCGCTGATCTGCACCGTGCGGGGCTACGGCTATCGACTCGATGGGCTCAACAACAACTGATCGAGTTCGTGCTTGAAGAGGTGCGTTTGCGAGCCGGGTCGTCGTTTCGGTCGCCAGACGCACTCGCGTGTAAGCACGACCTGTCAGGGCTTTTTCTGCCGCGGATTTCGCGGATGTCGGTCTTGTGAACAGCCGAGGGTGTGCCCTTTCGTTCCTTCCGCGTCATCTGCGAAATCCGCGCCAGAATCCGGGGCTGACAACGCCGGTTGCTTGCAGCAACCGGATGCCCGTGCACACCCCCCGCACTCGCTCCCGCCCTGGCGCTTCACCCCCACGATATAATCAAGAGTTATGCTCGATAAGCTTGCCGGGTTAGAAGCCCGGTTCGAAGAACTCAACCACCTGATGGCGCAGGGCGCAGTCGGCGACTACGCCAGGATCACCGAGTACGCGCGCGAACGCGCGGAGAGCGAGCCGATCGTCAACGCGTACCGCGTTTACCGCGGTGTGCTCAGCGATCTCGAGGGCGCGCGCCAATTGCTCGACGACCCGGCCATGCGCGACATGGCCGCCGACGAGATCCGGGCGCTCGAGGCGCGTCAGGCCGAGCTCGAGGTCGAGCTCAGGCAACTGCTCGTCCCCAAAGACCCGCGCGACGACAAGAACGTGATCTTCGAGATCCGCGCCGGCGCCGGCGGCGACGAGGCGGGCATCTTCGCAGCCGATTTGTTCCGCATGTACACCCGCTACGCCGAGGGGCGTGGCTGGCGGACCGAGATCGTTTACGCCAATGCCACGGGCGTCGGCGGCTACAAGGAAGTGACCTTCGAGGTTCGCGGCAAGGGCGCATACTCGCGGCTCAAATTCGAGTCGGGTGTGCATCGCGTGCAGCGCGTGCCCGCGACGGAATCGGCCGGGCGCATCCATACATCGACCGCCACTGTCGCCGTGCTGGCCGAGATGGAGGAGGTCGAGATCGACGTCCCTGATCGCGACATCGAGATCCAGACCTATCGCGCCTCCTCGGCCGGCGGCCAGAACGTGCAGAAGAACGCCACGGCGATCCGCATCACGCATAAACCGACCGGCCTCGTGGTGACCTGTGAAGACGAGCGCTCGCTGTCGCAGAACCGGATGCGCGCGATGACCGTGCTTCGCTCGCGCCTGTACGACCAGGAGATGGACAAGCGCCAACGGGCGGAAGCCGCCGAGCGCAAGTCGCAGGTCGGCACCGGCGAGCGCAGCGAAAAGATCCGCACGTACAACTTCCCGCAGTCGCGCGTGACCGACCATCGCATCGGGGTCTCGAACTACAACCTGCCTGTCGTGCTCGATGGCGATCTCGACGTCTTCATCGACGAGCTGTCCGCCCGCGAACAGGCCGCCAGGCTGCTGGGTGAATCCCTCCCGACCGCTGTCGAGAGCGAAGACTGACCCGGAATCCCCAAACGTGAGCGCTCAAACGATCGGCGCCGCCCTGCGCGCAGCCACGGACCAGATCCGGGCCGGCGGCGTCGATGTTCCGCGTCTGACGGCCGAGGTCCTGCTGGCCCATGCGCTCGGCCTTGGACGCGCGCAGCTGCTGGCGCGGCTCGAACAGCCTCTTGCCGGGCCGGACGCAGCGTCGTACTGGGCGCTCGTGGCGCGCGCGGCCGCCGCTACCCCGCTGGCGTATCTGACTGGCCGGCGCGAATTCTTCGGGCTCGAGTTTGACGTTGACGAATCGGTGCTTGTGCCTCGGCCCGAGACCGAGTTGCTTGTCGAAGTCGCGCTCGAGGGCCTGGCGACAGGGCCAGCGCATGTCATCGATGTCGGGACGGGCTCGGGGATCATTGGCGTGACGCTCGCAGCAAAACGTCAGGCGATCCATGTGACTGCCATCGACCGCTCCGCCTCGGCTCTGGCCATCGCCCGGCGCAACGCTGTGCGCCATGGCGTGGATGAACGGATGCGTTTTCTCGAGCAGGATTTGCTCGACCCGTCCCCGCTGCCCGCCGACCTGATCTGCGCGAACCTGCCGTACATCCCCTCAGCCGATGTCGCGAAACTGGCCGTCAGCCGGCATGAGCCAAAGCTGGCGCTCGACGGCGGCCCTGACGGACTCGACCTGATCCGGCGCCTGATCGCCCAGGCCGGCACGGTGTTGACCCCGGCGGGGCGGCTCGTGCTCGAGATCGAGGCCCGTCAGGGCCCGGCTGTATCGGCGCTGTGCCATGACGCTTTCCCGCGAGCTGCCGTGCGCGTCCTGCGTGATTTCGCCGACCTCGATCGCGTTGTCGTGCTCGACCGCGGCGTCTGATACACTCGAGAGTCATTGCAGGTAGGACGAGAAGAGCGCATGATTAAACTGATTGCCCTGGATATCGACGGCACGCTGGTCAGGCCTGATCTGACGATCTCGCCGCGCGTGCGGGCGGCCGTGCAGGCCGCGCAGGAGCGTGGCATCGTGGTCACGCTCGCCACAGGCCGCGGCGCCGTGCCGACCGATCAGTTCGCGGCCGAGCTCGGGCTGACGGCGCCGCTTGTGTGCATGCAGGGCGCCCAGATCTACGACTATCGCGAGCGCACTGTGCTGCACGAGACCTTTCTGCCCGAGGGCGTGAAGGAGTGGGTCGTGGCGCTGGCCGTCGAACGCGATTGGGATCTGTATTTCGAATCGCGCGAGTACGTCTATCACACAAACGACTTCGAATCGGTCGACCCGGTCAAGGAGATCTATCGGCTCTCGAACCGGCGGAGCATCGAGAGTTTCATGCACGACATGCCCGATCACCCGCACAAGTTTCTCGTCGCGCTGCGCGACCCAGCCGAGGCCGAGGGCGTGATGCGCGATCTGCGCGAGTCGATCGCGGGCGCCGGCTTTGCGGTCGATGTCGTTGCCTCGGCCGCGTATCTGGTCGAGGGCCTGGCCCAGGGCATCAACAAGTCGGTCGGTCTCGCCTGGCTGGTCGACCAACTCGGCATCGACGCGGCCGATGTGCTGACGATCGGCGACAACGATAACGACGTCGAGATGCTCGGCTGGGCCGGGATGGGCGTGGCCATGGGCAATGCCTCGGCCCGCGCGCGCGCCGTCGCGCAATGGATTGCGCCGACCGTGCACGAGGACGGCGCGGCCGTTGCGATCGAACGGTTCGCGCTCCAGGCGCCGCCTCTCTGAGCTTCGCTTCGTACGGCGAGCACGCCATGCACATCGCCATCGATGCCAGTCGCACGACAGTGGCCCAAAGGACCGGCACCGAGCGCTACGCTCTGTGCATGATCCGCGCGTTACTGGCCCAGGAAGCCGGACACACCTATACGCTCTACATGCGTGATACGCCGCCTAGCGGCCTGTTCGGCATCCCGCACCCCGCCAATCGCCTGCGCGTGCGGATCGTCGGGATGCCGCGCCTGTGGACGCACGTCGGCCTGGCCCGCGCACTGGCGCAGGATCGACCCGACGTGATCTGGGTGCCGGCGCACACACTGCCTTTGATCTGCCCGACGCCGGGCGTCGTCACCATCCACGACATCGGCTATCGATTCTTCCCGCAGGCGCATCCCGCGCGCCAACGGCGCTATCTCGAGTGGAGCACACGGCACTCGGCCGGCATCGCCCGCCGCATCCTGGCCGACTCGCAGGCGACCCTGCGCGACCTCGAACGGGCATATCGCGTCCCGTCCGGACGGATCGAGGTGGTCTATCCCGGTCGCGACGAAACCCTGCAACGCGTTGACCCGGCCGAGGTGCGGGCCCGGCATGGACTGACCCGACCCTATCTGCTCCACGTCGGCACGGTGCAGCCGCGCAAGAATCTGGTGCGCTTGATCGAGGCCCACGCTCGCGCGCGCGTCAGGCGGCCGGAGCTCGAGCTCGTGCTGGCCGGCGCGCCGGGCTGGTTGTCGGATCCGATCCTGCAGGCGGCGCGGACCGCTGGCGTGCGCGTGCTCGGCGCCGTCGCGGGCTCCGATCTGCCTGGGCTGTATTCGGGGGCTGAGGCCTTCGTCTTCCCGTCGTTGTACGAGGGCTTTGGCTTCCCGGTGCTCGAGGCCCAGGCCTGTGGCGCCCCGGTGATTTGCAGCCAGACCTCGTCGCTGTCGGAGGTCGCGGGCGAGGGCGCGCTGCTCATCGATCCGCAAGACACCCCGGCTTTAGCGGCCGCGATCGACGAGGTGCTCGGCCGGCCCGATGTGCGCGCGCGTCTGACCGAAGCCGGCGCAGCCAACATCCTGCGCTTTTCGTGGGCTGAAGCAGCCGCGCAAGCACGAACTGTGCTCGAGGCCGTGGCGGGGCAGGGCTGACATGCGCAGCGTAACGATCCTGGGCATCCCGATCCACGCGATCACGATGTCCGAGACCCTCGACTGGGTGGCGGCCGCGATCGCCGATCGATCCCCGCGCCAGATCTGCACCACAAACCCCGAATTCCTGATGACCGCGCGGCGCGACGCGGCGTTTCGTGAGGTGTTGACCGACAGCGATCTCAACATCCCTGACGGCATCGGTTTGCTCTGGGCGGCGCGCAGGCTGGGCGATCGTCTCCCCGAGCGCGTGGCGGGCTCTGACCTCGTTGTCGCGATCGCGGCCCGTGCCGCGCGTGAGGGATGGCGCCTGTACCTGTTGGGGGCGGCGCCCGGCGTCGCCGAACGGGCCGCCGACGTCCTGCGGGCGGCCCATCCTGGGCTGCTCGTCGTCGGCGCCGAAAGCGGCAGCCCACGCTCCGAAGACGCCGAGCGCCTGATCGGCCCGATCGTGGCGGCCCGGCCTGATGTGCTCTTCGTGGCATATGGGGCCCCGGCGCAGGATAAGTGGATCGCGGCGCATCGCGTGCGGCTCGGCGTGCCTGTAGCCATCGGCGTCGGCGGCACGCTCGACTTCATCGCCGGTCAGGCCAGCCGCGCGCCGCGCTGGGTCCAGCAGCTGGGGCTCGAATGGCTCTACCGCTTTGTGCGTCAACCCTGGCGCGCCAGACGGATCGCGGCCGCCGTGATCGAGTTCCCGCTGGCGGTCTTGCGCCGCTAACCGATCACCAACCCCAACCAAACCGTTCGGTTGAGCGCCCATCTCTGGGCTACCGTTACGGCATGTCCACGCTTTTTCTCGACGCCGTCGCCAATCTCGGTCAGATGCTTCTTGTCGCGCTCAGCCGCGTCGCGCGCCCAGCCCCGGCGCCGATCGTGATCGTCGACCCGGTCCGGCTCTGGTCGGCCCAACAGGAACACTACTGGGATCGCACCGATTGGTAAAGCCCGCGCCGACGCTGCATGCGATAATGAATCCATGCCGTCGCGCAAAGCCAAAGCCGCTGAAGCCGCTGAGCGATCGCGGCGCGCCTTCCTGATCGGCGTCGCGGGTCTCGGCGCGGCCGGCGCCGGCGCGATCGGGCTGGCCAACTGGCTGTTCCAACGTGAGCCGAGGCTGCCGGCGGTGGCCATCGTCACCCGTGAGGCGTGGGGCGCGCTCCCTGCGGACCCGGCTGGCTCGATCGAGGGCTTGTATGACTCGGCCGCCAACCCCGAAGGCTATCTCATCTACGATCGCCCACTGACCGTCGCCCTGAAAGACCTGATCGTTCATCACACAGCCACGGGCTTCGACGCAACGCCGGCGGATATCCAACGTCTGCATATGCGGGATCGAGGGTATGCCGATGTGGGGTATCACTACCTGATCGGCGCAGACGGCACGGTGTATGAAGGTCGGGCGCTCGGGGCGCGCGGAGCGCATACGGGCGGGCGCAACACAGGCGCGATCGGCGTCAGTCTGTTTGGCAACTTTGAGCTGACCGAGCCCACGGTGGCCCAACTTGATTCGCTCTGGCGCCTTTCGACGGCCCTCTGCCACGATTACTGGATCGCGCGGCTGGGTGGCCACCGCGATTATCAGCCCGGTGCGACGGTCTGTCCGGGTGCGATGCTTTGGCCCCGCCTGCCCGATCTGGCTGGCGCTTGCAAGGTCTCGCTCGTTCGGGCTGACTTCTAGCCTCAGGCATCGTTGAAGGGGTCAGAGACGGGCAGAGCCCATCCCTGACCCCTTCAACGGTTAAACGCCTTTTGCTCAACCGACCCGATCGAGCAACTTGAAGTACGTCGACAACACCGGCAGGAACCACGGTCGGCCGGTATAGAGCGCGCCGAGCGGCGCCCTGGGGAGCGGGATCTCGGTAAACGGATTTTCGACCATGTCACCGGCCAGCTGCCCTGCCAGACGCGAGCCGAGGAAGGTCGCGAGCGCCACACCGTGCCCGGCGTATCCGAGCGCAAAGTGCAGGCCGTCGAGTTGGCCGACATGCGCCAACTCATCGAAGGCGAAGTCCAACGTGCCGCCCCACACGTGCGTCACAGCGGCCTCAGCGAGTTGCGGAAAGAGCCGGACGAGATCGCGTTTCAGGATCCCGGCGCTTTCGCTCACGCTTTGCGGGGTCTCTGGGACGAACCCGGCGCGGCCGCCGAAGAGCAGTCGCCCATCGGTGCTCAGCCGGTAGTAATGCAGGAATTTGTTCGAGTCGAAAATCGCGCGACGATTGGGGATCAGGTTTTGCGCCAGTTCGCCCGCCAGCGGTTCGGTCGCGATCATGTACGAGCCGATCGGCACCAAACGTCGCTGCAATTCCGGCGTCGCCGGCCCGGTATAGCCGCTTGTGGCGACGATGACTTGATCGGCCAACATCGCCCCGCGGCGTGTGATCACGCGCCAGCGTGCGCCCTCACGCGTAAGCCGATCCACCTCGGCCTGGTCATACAGTCGGGCGCCGTGGCGCCGCGCGGCTTCGGCGAGCCCGGCCGTGTAGCGCGCCGGGTTGATCGTCGCGCTGATCTCATCGAGCATCCCGCCGAAGTAGGCGTCTGTGCCGACTTCTGCTCCGAGTTGGTCGCGGGTGAGCAGACGAACGCGGTGCCCGACCACCCGCTCGAGATCGGCCGCGGCCTCGATGAAGCCCGGAAAATGGCTCGAGCGCGCCGCGACTTCCAGATGGCCGGCGCGCTCGAAGTCGCACGCGATCGCCTCGTTCTCGATGAGGCCTTCGACCAGGTCGATGGCCGTGAGCGAGGCCGCGAACAGCCGCCGCGCCAGGTCAGGGCCGTAGCGTTTGAGGAGCACATCCGGCCCGAGATGCAGGCCGGTCAGCACCTGGCCGCCGTTACGCGAGCTCGCGCCCCAGCCGAGCGTGTGAGCCTCGAACAAGGCCACGCGCCGCCCGCGGCGCGCGAGCTCCAGCGCCGCGCTCAGCCCCGTGATGCCCGAGCCGATCACGGCGACATCCACGCTGCCCGCCGGCGGCTCCGCCTCCCCCGCCGGGAACGACACGGTCTCCCACCAGTAGGGCGTCTCTTTCATGCCCTGATCATAACCGAGGTGAGCGGTCAGCAATCAGCGGTCAGCGGTCAGCAATCATCAAGCAACAATGCCCTTGTGCCAGTTCCAGGCATGGCTGATGATCGCCTCGAGCCCGTATTGCGGCGCCCAGCCGAGCAGGGTGCGCGCCTTGGTGTTGTCGGCGTAGATCGCCACGGGGTCGCCGGCGCGGCGCCCGACGGTCTCGGCGGGCACCGTGCGCTCACTGGCGCGTTCGGTGGCATCGATGATCTGCTTGACCGACGTGCCCTCACCGGTGCCGATGTTGAAGATGTCGGAGCGATCTTCGCGCGCCATGTAGTCGAGCGCACGCACGTGGGCATCGGCCAGGTCGCTGACATGGATGTAGTCGCGGATGCAGGTGCCGTCGGGTGTCGGGTAATCGTCGCCGAAGACCTGGATCCCGGGCCGGCGCCCAAGCGTGGCTTCCATGACGACCGGGATCAGGTTGGCCGACTGCGCCGGCTCTTCGCCGATCAGGCCATCGGCCGAGGCGCCGGCTGCGTTGAAATACCGCAGGCTGACGTAGCGCACGCTGTGCCGTTTGTCGAACCAATCCATCATCTGCTCGCACATCAGTTTGGTGTGTGCGTAGACCGACTCAGGGTTGAGCGGGAAGCTCTCGTCGACGGGCAGACGTGCAGGCGTGCCGTACACCGAGCACGAGCCCGAGAACACGATCCGGCGCACGCCCGCGCGCTGGATGGCGTCGAGCAGGCGGTTGGTGCCGGCGACGTTGTTCTCGAAGTACTTGGCCGGCTTGAGCATCGACTCGCCCGCGTTCTTCCAGGCCGCGAAATGGATCACGGCGTCGATCGGGTGCGCGGCGAAGACCTGGTCGAGCCCGGCTGTGTCGTTGATATCGCCCTGCACGAACGTCACGGCGCCTTCTCGCTTGAGCTTGTCGATCGTCTCGAGCTTGCTGGTCGCCAGATTGTCATACACGACCGCATGATCGCCGCGGGCGAGTAACGCGCGCACGGTGTGCGCTCCGATATAACCGGCGCCGCCGGTCACGAGGATGTTGGCCATGGGGTCTCCCTCATCGAAAGGCTTGAAACTTAAGCATACATCAGCGTGCCGTGCCCGAAAGCCGCCGCGCCGACCGAGGTCCCTTGCAAGATGATCGGCTCGCGCCCGGTCTCCGCGGCATAGCGGTCGGCCACGCGCGCCACTGCGGCGCCGGCACCCCGACGGCCGAGCACAGCCACGGTCCCACCGCTGCCGCCGCCCGTGATCTTGGCGCCGTACAACCCGGCCGCTGCCTCGGCGCGCACCAACTCGACAAGGCGATCGGTGCCGTCGCTGCCCAGGCCGCAGGCGGTGTAGCTGGCGTGTGAGGCGAACATCAGCGCGCCAAGCTCCTGGCCGACGGCTTCGCTGAATCGCGCCAGAAGCAATTGGCGGAAGCACTGCACGCGGGCGTGTTCGAGGATCGGGTGCTCGGTCGGCACCCGGATCGCGTAACGCGTCTCGGGCCGGATGGCCGTGACCTTGTCGGTGAAGCCGCCATAGCGCGCCAGGAACTCGGCGCCCGAGTAGGCCATCGGCAGGCGATCGCGATACTGCGCCGCCCAGGTCTCGGGGCGGATGTTGGCCAGGTAGCCCTGCCAGTACGGGTCGAGGATCGAGACGCGCCCGGGCCCATCCGGGGTGGACGGGAGCCCGGCCAGATCGGCGAGGATGCGATAGCCCATGAAGGCGCCGACGCGCACGGCGCCATAGTCGCTGCCGCTGACAGCATGCCGGATGCCCGAGTCGATGCCCCAAATCTCGAGATCGTCGGGGAGCGTTACGGGCGCTTCGAGCTCGGCCGGCTGGCAGCGCAGCGCCAGCAACGTGCCGGCCTCGCCCGCCGCGGCGCTCATCTGATCCATGACCCCGCACGGCGCCCCGACCACCAGGTTCTCGACCTCCTGACACCACAGCGCCAGGTCGCGTGTACTCACCTGCAGGTCGAAGGCGCCCACGATCGCGCGCATGCCCGCGACCTCGATCGCGGCCGAGGAGCTGACGCCCTTGCCTGCGGGCACCTGCGAGTCGAGCCAGAGCGTGAAGCCTCGCTCGGGCCGCCAGCCCAGTCGATGATGAAGCACGACCACGGCGCCGGCGACGTACGCGGCCCAGTGCTCGTGCGCGTCGCGCGCGAAAAGGGCGCGTGCGCGGTCGTAGGGCAACGGGCCCGCCGCCGGGGCGAGTTCGGCCAGGTCGAAACGGGCGACCGGTGTGTCGCCGATCGTCGAGGCCAGCGTGCTGGCCACCTGAATGACCGGATCGTCCGTGCGCTGCAATGCCGCATAAGCCGCCACGGCGAGCGGCATCTGCAACACGAGCGAGCCCGAGTAATCGGCGATGCCGCCCATCAGGTCGAGCCGGCCCGGCGCGCGCGCGACCGTGACGGGTCGGGTCGGGTCGAACAACTCCGTCTGAGCGTTGAGATGGTTGAGGAAGCGCTCGAGGTCGGCCGGTCGAGCCGAAGGGTGCTGGGAGAAAGACCAGGGCATCAGGAATACCTCATCACAGGTGTCGATTCTAACCTTGGACCTGACAGGTCCGTACAGGATTCGCGTGAATCACAGGCGTATTCAAACGGGTATTTGCCAAAAACCGGACGGAATCCTAACCGAGCGTCGGCGCGGGAGGGGCGTCGAGCAGATCATGCCGAAGCAGGGCGCCGGTCAGCGCCGGCTCGACCGAACGTCGTAGAGCCGGGTTGGCATACCCGATCCAGGCGATGTCGGCGTCGACATCGAGCGGAGCGCTCAGCGGCCTGCCGTATGGATCCGTGACGGCCACGCCGTGCGCGCGGGCGATCAGCTCGCTGCACAAGTCGTAGGGGTGGCAGCACAGCCCGCGCGTGCCCAGTCTCGCCCAGACCAGCGGCCGCAGGTCAGCGGCCCAGCGGTCATGGCCGACCATGAGCTCGTAGAGTTGCCCGCCTGTGCAGATGTACTGGTCCTCAAAAGCGTGGACGCGATTGGGCGGCGGCGGGCCGAGCAGCTCGGCCACGACCTCGTCATCGATCGTCGCCAACACGCCGCGCGTGCCGGGGAAAAAGCGGCTGATGTTGCCGAAGCCCTGGGCGATGGTCTCCACGCCGGTCGGGTGCACGGGCAGGGGGTGCGACGCGCCGTCGAGGCGGTTGATGCGCTCGCTGCCCGTGGCGTAGCCGCCCTCGGGCAGAGCGCGCGCCCACAGGCTGTCGCTGAGATGCTGCTTGATCAGCGGGATCTCGGTCTGAAGCGCGAGCGTGATGTCGGCCAGGGTCGTGGCCTCGCCCAGGTTTGGGGCAACGCCGGTCAGGATCCAGCCCGGGCGCTTCTGGTACATCAGCCCACGCGTGCCGTCGATCGGATCGACGATCACGCGCACGACGGCGGCAGCCGGGTCGCCGCCCGGCGCGAGCACCACACGCCCAGTCTCGCCCAGGCCTTCGGCGACCAACACCATCGGCCAGCGCTCGGCCAGGGCTTCGAACTCGGCGAGCAGCGCGGCCTCCGAGACGCGATCGATGGCGAAGATGGTATCGCCGGCTTCTTCGCCGACCGGCGCCGCCATCAGGTCGACTGCCGTGCGCTCGCAGGCGGCCACCACGGTATCGCGGATGCGGGCATGGATGGCGCGGAGCTCGGTGAGCAGGGCTTCCGGTTCGGGGATGGGTTTGAGAGTCACCCGGAGATTATACGGGCGTGCACTGGTTCGATGTGGACGCCCGTCCTGACGTGAGTACGGGCGAGTTGTCGGTCTGGCCCACGCGCTACTCAGCGATCGGTCGAATGCTTTGCCACGAATTTCGCGAATTGTGACGAATTTGCACGAACATCATGTAGACGAATATCCCGTTCTTTCGTCCTCATTCGTCATAATTCGTGAAATTCGTGGCAAGAAGCCCCGGAAGTCGTGCCTGCACACTCCGCGCGTTAATCTGGCACGTGCCGGGATCCACTGGCCGACCAGCGCTTGACGACGGCTGACACAGGGCCGTACTGCTTCATAAACGCTTCCTCGACGCTCAACACAAAGAGGATGTAGCGCGCGGCCGGTTCGTAGGGCGAGGAGGCGCTTGCCTCGGCACGGTCCGCCGGGTCGTCGGTAAACGTCGCACGGCCACGCACCCAGAACTCGCCGCCGCCGCCTTCGGAGTTCTCGACCGCGCAGTGTAGCGCGTACCGCCCATCCTGTCTGAGCGCGCGGCCTTTCGGCGACGTGGGCTCCATGAACAGGAACAGACGCTCGCCCACGATCGGCGTGACCGGATGCACCCGCGGGCCGCCATCCTCGCGCAGCGTGGCGAGGTAAGCGACGCCGCTCTTGAAACGCAATTGCCCAAAAGCCGCCAGCTCGGGCGCCTGTTCGGCGAATTCCGACCAATGGGTCATATCGATCCTCCCTGTGCTTTGGCTTCCTCGCTGCGCGAACTCAAGCGCCCTGACCCCACCAGCGCAGCACGCGCAGGGCGCGGAGCGTGTTCCAGCGGCTCGGCTTACCGATCTTCTCCATGTCGAAGTAGCGAAGACCGGAATGGCGCTGCTGCACGGGCCAGGTGCCGTCTTTGAGGCGTTTTGATTCGAGCAACGTGATCGCGTCCTGGGCGCGCGGATCGCGCTCAGCCTCGGCGCGTTGAAAGTAGTCGAGTCCGCGCAGCACGTCGTAGTGCCAGCGGTGCGGGTACGAGAACAGCGTGAAGACCGGGTTGATGACCTCGCCGGTGCGGTGCGAGCGATAGAAGCGATGCGCCAGCAGGAACTCCCGCGCGCGCGCCTCGGCGGCCTCGACCTCGGCGCGTTGGCGCTTGAGGCCGCATTCGATCGCGGTGCGCAGGCCTTCGAGCACGTTGAGGGTCGTGTGCAGCGAGCTGTGCACCACGTGTTTGTCGCGTCCGAGCCTGCAGTTCCAACCGCCGTCGGGCATCTGGGTTTCGAGCAGGCGGCCGACAAGCGGATCGACACGGCGGTCGATTGTGCTGTTCGATCTTCGCGGCATTTGCCCGAAGTAAGCGGCCAGTTCGAGCTCCATGCCGACGATGCACAGGTCCTCGCGCTTCAGAGCCCTGGCGAAGGCGGCCTCGTCGTCGCCGCCGAGCATGCCCGCGATGAGCAGGCTGACGCCGCGCCGAGCCGCGGCATTGTCGCGCGGGAGGCCCAGGTGGTGCAGTTCGAGCAGCGTGTAGGTCGTCGACGTCCACTTGGGCGAGTACAGCCCGCCGCCCCAGCCGCCCGAGCGCTGCTGTTTGGCAAGGTATTGCGCACACCACCCGTTCGTGGCGGTTCGGCTCTGCTCAGCGCGCCAACGTCGCGGCGTAGCGTCAAGCAGATCGCGCTGCGTCTGCCAGCGGATGGCCGGATCGCCTTCCAGGAGCCAATCGATGATGGCCTGCATCCCGCCCCCTTTTCGACTCAGGTCGAAGAGCTTCGCTTGCGTCTGGCGGCGGCCCGGGCGCGTTGCTCCCTGGCTTTAGCCTGCGTGACCTTGCGGATCAGGCCGTAGGGGACGCGCTGGTCGTACGGAAAGCGCAGCGAGCCCTTCGGCCCCTCGTACGGCGCCGTCTCGGCCGAGAGCCTGCCGCCGTCGGTCGAGCCGCCAAAGAAGCCGATGTGCTTCTTGAAGGCCGCGAAGTGCACCAGATTATCTTCGAGGACAAAGGTCGGCATGTCGTACTTGATCGCCTCGGTGGCTTTGGGCGCGGCGGCCTGCACAGTCGCCCGGATCTTGTGCAGGATGAGCTGCACGGCCTCCGGGTAACCGGCGATATAGGCGTCGATCGTCTCAGGCTTCATTGCAGACCCTTGTTCCTGTCTCCGGCGGAGCCGGGCTGTGCCATCGCGGGAGACCTCGCGCAAATCCCGGAGCCCACTCAACGTGCGAGCTCGATCACGCGGACTTCGTTATCGACATAGCTGTTGACGGCCCGCGGCACACGGAGGCGGTCATCGTTGGCGTAGAGCGCGCGTACCGCAGCGTACTCGGGCACCTGGCCCGCTGTCAACACAGCCAGCCGATCGAGCAGGGCGAGATCATCGGGCGTGAGCTCGTCATCGCGTGTATCGACCAGGCCCCAGCCATCCCAGGGCAGGGTCTCGACTTTGTTGAGCGCTGCCACATCGCGGACGAAGTCGCCGTGCACGAACCACAGGCCCTTCATGTCGAAGATCCCGAACGCCTCCGGGTCGGCGCGCCCCTCGCGGCACATCCGCCAGGCATCGCCGCCGACGATGAAGGCGTCGCGTGGCACATCAAGCGGATCGAACGCGACGGCGAGCTTCTCGCGCTGCAGCGCATCGAGCTGGGCATCGACCAGGACCCAACGACGCTGTTCGGCATTCCAATATTCGCAGACCCAGTGGTCTTCGTACCGGCCTGGCTCGAAGTAGGCGCCGAAGCCGCACCGCGCACGGGCAGGCACGCCTTGATGGCGCAGGAATGAGGCGAGCAGGGTGGAGTAGTCGCGGCAGTTGCCGACCAGCTTGCGCTCGCCCGGCCTGGCATCCGCGAGCGGACGTGGATCGAGCTCGAGGATGCGCTCCAGCTGGCGCTCGACCCAGCGCAACTGCACCTCCCCTTGACGTTCTGGGCTGAGCGTCAGCCCGTAAGCCTGCGCCCAGAAGACGTGGACCATCAACCCCTGCACGACGTCGCGGAGCGCCGCCACGCTTGTCGGCAGACCGGCATAGTGGGCGGCCAGCGCGCCCGGGGTTGTGGTGGCGGATTGGGTCGCAAACGCGCTCAGGGACATCGTCCGGGCCTCCTCGAGTGATCATGCGGATGATGGAGCGATCGTAGAACGAATGTTCATTTGCGTCAAGTGTGTTCGACAGGATCTTGTTAAAACCGTGCCCGCCGTGGGCCGGGGCTTCGCCCCGGCCCACAGCGGGCACGGTTTTGCTCAACGATGCTTGCTTGACGGAGCCCGTCGCGGTGTGATAGGCTAATTAAGTCGTTCTCGTTGGCGTACGGCATCACGGGAGGTGGCCCTTACCGAATGTTCCGGCGTCAACGCCAGCAGTGCAACGCACCCTCGCGAGGCACTGGTCTTGAGGCGGGGTTGGTGGTCTTGCCTTCCAACCCGGGGCCTCCCACGTTTTGCAAAGGCAACCTGAAAAGGAGATCACGTCAAGGGCCCTAACAAGCAGCGAAGACACGCGCGGCAGCTTGTGGCGCACATGATCGCGTCAGCCGTAGCGACGGAGCCTAATGGACCGGTTACAACGGATCGAATGGACAAGCGTTGCTGAACCTTGTCATCCGACTTCCCTGAAAATCTGACCCCGCCGTGAACCAGCCCTCTTCGAATTCGAGGAGCGGCGCGGCGTAACGGTGTGCGCGTCCACGCCGGCTGCGGTGCAGCCGTGCGCCGCGTCGTGGCATCCAGCCGCGGCGCAACCCGTGGTTTGTCCCCCGTCGCTCGGCCCCGTCGCCCGAAGGCATTGCCGCGTCCTTCCTGCTTGTCGCGTCAACACAGTGACGCCACCGACGTGATCCCTGCATGGAAAGGAGGCGGTATGCGCAAGATCTCACTCATCGCTTTTTTCGTGAACACGCTGCTCTATGCCACGTACTATCCGGTGGCGAAGGGCGCGCTCGAGCGTCTTGACCCCTGGGTCTTCATGGCGCTGGCCGAGGCCCTGACCGTGCCCGTGGCCCTGGTCTTGCTCGTGCGCGCCGGTCGACTGGATCGACAGACCCTGCGCTCGGGTGTGCTTCTCGGCGTGATCTCGAACCTGGGCTTTGCGATCGGGCTGCAGGCGTTGGCCTTCACGTCTGCGACGAACACCACGTTCCTGGGCGCGCTGAGCGGCGTGCTTGGCGCCCTGATCACGCGTCTGGTGCTGCGCCAGCCCTTGAGTTTGATCACCTGGCTCGCCGGCGGCCTGTCGCTGGTCGGCGCGCTCGGCCTGATCTTCGAGGGCGGCTGGGCCGGCGTCAACCTCGGCGACCTGATCGCGCTGTTGGCCGCCTTCGCCTACGCCTGGAGCATCTTCCAGACCGATCGCGAGACAAGCCGGCCGGGCATCCACACGCCAAGCCTCTTGGCCGTGGTGTTGCTAACCGGCGCCGTGTTGGCGCTGGTCGAGAGCCTGGTGTTCGGCGATTGGGCCGGGACGCTGCAGCGCGCAACGCCGCTGCTCGATGCGACAACGCTTGGCTACGTGGCAGTGGTGACGACCGTGATCCCGTATGCGGTGACGCTCAAACTGCAGCGCCATCTGCGCCCGGTGACCGTGGCGTTCATCTATGTGATCGAGCCGCTCTGGGCGGCGCTGTTCGCGGCGCTGTATCTGGGCGAGACCCTGACCGTTTTTGGCCTGGGGTCGGCCGGGCTGATCCTGGCCGGCTCGTTATTGGCTGTGCGGGCGACAGCGCCGCCGACTCAGTCGGCGCCGGCGCCAAAGCCGCAGCCCGAGTACGCATAAGGAGAATCGTATGTTTTACGCAGTCATCAAAATCCTGGCGACCCTGCGCTTCATGTTCCCGTTTGTGCGCTGAGCGTGGAAATGGATACGGTGGGCCGCAGACTTCGGTCTGCGGCCCACCGTATCTCAGAAGTCAGCTTCCGCCCTTGATCTCGGTCCACACGCGATCATAGAGCTGCAGCGCGTCGCCGACGTCTTCGACGCGGTGGGTGTTCTGCAGATCTTCGGGCGAGGCGTTCGTGATGTTCGATTCCGCGTAGGCGGCGTAGACATCCGGATGATTGGCCTGGGCGAAATCGAGCGCGGCCTGGTTGGGCACCGTGTAGGGGTAGTCCTGGAGCAGCAGCCAGGCGACATCGCCCTGGAGCAGATAGTTCATCCACGCATAGGCGGCGTCGATGTGCGGGGCGTCGGTTGGGATCGCAAAGCCATCCTGAAACAGGATCGCGCCCTCGCTGGGCAACACGTATTCGATCGTGTCGAGCTCCTGCAGGGCCAGGAAGGCCTCGCCATTCCAGACGACGCCCAGGTCGGCGTCGCCGGCGATCAGCGCGGTCTTCGGGCTGTCGCTGTCCCACAGCTTGACGTTGGTGCTGGCCAGTTCCTTGAGCCGCTCCTCGGCTTCGGCGAGTTGGGCGGCGTCGCTCGTGTTGATGTCGTAGCCGAGCGTGAGCAGCGCCATGCCGATGATCACGCGGGTGTCATCGATCATCACAAGCCGGTTTTCGTACTCGGGGCTCCACAGATCGGCCCAGCTCGTCGGCGGGTTCTCGACCACGGCGCTGTTGTAGACGATGGCCTGGGTGCCGAGCTGATACGGCGAGACGTAATCGGCCTGATCGCCGTACAACTCGAGGTAACCGGGGTTGAGGTTGGCGAGATTCGAGAGCCGCGACTTGTCGAGCTCCTGAAGCAGCCCGCCGCGGATCATCACGTTGATGATGTAATCGCTCGGGTGGACGATGTCGTAGCCGGCGGCGCCGGCGCGCAGCTTGGCGTCGAGCTCCTCGTTCGACGAGAAATACTCCTGGTTGACCTGGATGTCGTAGACCAGGCTGAAGCACTCGATGATGTCGGCCGGGACGTATTCGGTCCACAGGAACAGGTTGATTTGTTTGGAGGTCACTTCGGCCCTGGGCGAGGGCTCGGGGCAGACGAAGCCGTTCGACGTGACGAGGGCCGAGGGTTCGGCAGGCGCGTCCGTCGGTTGGGCGGGGGTTGAGACCGGGGCGCAGGCGGCGAAGGCCAGGCTCAGCAGCAGCACGCCGGCGATCGCCCGGCGTCCACGACGAAACCCGGAAGCGTTCATTTCTTTCTCTCCTTGCAACATGGGCATGTTGAACGACATGCGGCCTGAATGATAGCCGGTTTCGCTGTGAGCGGAAGTGGGTGAGCGGCAGGCGTGCGTGCACAAGTGGTCAGGCTGGCCCTGGGCGACCTCACGCCATCGGATCCCTGTGCCACGAGGAGCGTTCGAGGACTCATGGCCTGTGACCCCGCCGTACACTGAAAGCAACATTCAACGTACAGGAGCCCGTCGATGACCACGATGTTGCGTGTACAGCCCGACACGCTGGATGCCCTTTCGGCGCGTCTCGGCGCGTTGCGCACCCACGACCTGGAAACGATCCAGAGGGAACTGCGCGCGATAACCCGCGCTCTTGATGCTAGCTGGGAGTCGGTGGCCGCCTCTGACTTTCGTCACGCCTACGGGCATTGGCTCGACGGCTATCACAGGCGGTGCGCGGAGTTGGCTGCAGTTGAGCGATTCTTGCGGGCCGTGGCGGTCGGCTATCGCGAGACCGAGGCCCGGCTGATCGGCGCCGTCGATAGCTCTGACCGCGGCGCCAGCAAGGTGCTGGCCCGGTCCGTCGCTCAGGGCCCAGCCCCCAACCCGGTTGATGCGCCGCCCAATGTGCGTTTCAAGCTGCCGAATGACCTCGCCGCCCAGGCGATCTCCGAAGCGGAGGCCCAGCGGCTGTTTGCGTTGCTGGCGGCAGACCCACAGATCGCGTTCGATTACCCACTCGATGGCTGCTATGCACGGGCTGAGTTGATGAACGACATCATTCGGGCGGAAACCGGGGCCGACCCGCTGAAGGTCTGGGCCTTCATGGAAGACCTCGACGACAACGGCAACGGCGTCATCGAGAACGGGAAGAACGGTCCTGTCAGCGAAATCGACCCAACGGTGCCGCCGTTGTGGTTGAGCACAACCACTATTGCGCAGCCAATGGCCTGAAGTGTGTCGGGGTGAGCCCGAGCACTGGGCAGGGGTACCAATCCGCTGTCGAACCCGACGCCGACCCGATACCTGTTCCCGAACATCTCTGGTGGCCGTGAAGGGCGTGAAGGAGGCCGGCGTGATGACACCCTATCGTCGAAGACGGATCACAATCGGGTTGTGTGTGGTCGGCGTATTGTCGATCGCAGGCATCACGTTCTGGGCGTTGGCGCGCCCTCGGCCGCCAGCAGAGGCGCTTACCATCTTGATCGGGCATTGCGGCGGCGACTGGGACGGCCAGCCCTATAGTCGCGACTACCGAATCATGCTGCGCGATTTGCCGGACACGTTGGGTCGTCAGTCGCTTATTGGTATCACGCTTGACGATATCCAGGCCTATGACTACGACGACCACCGATTCCTCCTGGCCGCATCGTCGGGCAGCTCGATCCAGGCCACGCTACGCGCCGCCAACGAGGAGGGCGCCCCCACGGCGAAAGTGCTGTTATGTTATCTCGGGCTGGTCAACCACCGGCCGCGCTTTGCCGGCGTGCTGGCAGGCACGCTCGACGCCTCGACGGAGTTCGATGCCCCGCACGTCGGCGAGCTGCAGATCTGGGAGAAGGACGGTTTCTGGTTCGGACAAATCGCGCCCTTCGACAACCCGTCGTATCCGGCCGTCTACAGCTTGGATATGGTGCGCAACTGGTGGGGGACGCCTGACGCCTCAGCTCCGCAGCCGACCGAGGCGCCGTACGGCACGGACTACTATGCCATGGTCGTTCCCAACAGCCCCGAGCTCTATCAGGTGTTGCGCGACTCCGGTAAATTGACCTCGTTGGTTTGGCCGTGATGGGATCCCAAAATCGAAACCGGGCCGCGCAACTGCGCGGCCCGGTCTTGTACGACGATCGGGTGTATCGCCGCGGTCCGTCATCCGCGGCCTGCCGTCACTCCCCGCCCTTGATCTCGGTCCAGATTCGATCGTAGAGCGCCGTGGCGTCGCCGACATCTTCGATCCGCACGGCATTGGCGAAGACGTCTTGCGGCACGTTCGTGATCGGCGAGCCCATGTAGGCCTCATAGATCGCCTTGGGCGTGCTCGGGTTGCCGTCGATATCCAGCACCTCGAACTCGGCAGTCGCGGCGTAGTCGAGCGCGGCCTTGTTCGGGTTGGTGTACGGAAAGTCGCGCAGCATCAGCCAGAACACGTCGCCCTGATAGGTGTAGTTGAGCCAGGCATACGCGGCGTCGACATGCGGCGCGTCGACCGGGATCGCGTAGTTGTCCTGCCAGAAGAGCGCGCCCTCGCTCGGATAGACGTACTCGATCTCGGGGACCTCACGCTGGGCCAGGAAGGCCTCGCCCGTCCAGGTCATGCCTAGATCGACGTCGCCGGCGATCAGCGCCGACTTCGGGCTGTCGCTGTCCCAAAGTTTGATGCCCGGGACGAGTTCGAGTAGTTTGTTCTTGGCTTCCTCGAGCTGCGCCTCGTCGGTGGTGTTGACGTCGTAGCCAAGCGTGAGCAGGGTCAGGCCGATCGTCACGCGCGAGTCGTCGAGGAAGACCATGCGGCCCGCGTCGACGTATTCGGGCTTCCACAGATCCGCCCATGACGCGGGCATGTTGGCGACGGCCGCCGTGTTGACGATGATCGCGTCGGTGCCGGCCTGATACGGCAGCGTGTACTCGTTGCCCGGGTCAAACGACAGATCCATGTAGTTCGGGTCGAGGCCCGCGAGGATGGGCAGCCGGCTCTTGTCGAGCTTCTGGAGCTGGCCCTTGCGGATCAACACCGGCACGTAGTAATCGGTCGGCTGGACAAGGTCGTACACGGCGCCGCCGGCATCGAGCTTGGCGCCGAGTTCCTCGTTCGACGAGAACTCCTCTCGGTTGACCGTCACCCCATAGACCTTCTCGAAACACTCGAGCATGTCTTGCGGGATGTACTCGGTCCAGACGAACAGGTTGAGCTCGGTCGAGGTCACCTCGACCTTCGGGTCGGCGGCCGGGCAGACAAAGCCCGATGAGGCGACGATTTGGGCGTCGCCGGCATCATCGGCGTTGGGCGCCGGCGCGCCCGCCGGCGCGCAGGCTGCCACGGCGACGGCCGCCGCGAGCAGGCCTGTGGCCAGCGGCTTAAATCGGTTCTTCATGGTTCTCCTCCTCCTGTGTGCGGACAAACGGCGTTCACTCACTCAGCGGGCGGCTCAATGCGCCTCGCTGCGACGGCCGGCAAGTTGCGACAGCATCAAGACCACAAACACGATCACGATCCAGACGGTGGCCAAAGCGTTGAGCTCGGGGGTGGTCACCCGGCGAAGAAGCCCGTAAACATAGATCGGCAGCGTCGTGCCCCCCGGGCCCGTCGTGAAAAACGTGATGATGAAATCGTCGAGCGAGAGCGTGAAGGCCAGCAACGCGCCCGACATCACGCCCGGGAAGATGATCGGCAGGGTCACGCGCCAGAAGGTCGTCCACTCGTTGGCGTACAGGTCCATCGCGGCCTCTTCGACAGCCTTGTCGAAGCCCTGCAGACGGGCGCGCACGACAAGCGCCACAAAGGGCACGCTGAAGGCGATGTGCGAGAGGATCACGGTGCCCAGGCCGAGCGACAGCCGGTTGTCACCGGTCAGCCCAAAGGTATTGTTGATGAAGCCGAACAGCGCCGAATACAACACCAGCAACCCGACGCCCATGACGATCTCGGGGATGACGATCGGGATGTACAGCGAGACCTCGGAGTACGCCTTGCCCGGGAACTTGTACCGCTGCAGCGCCAGCGCCGCCATCGTGCCGATGGCGGTCGAGGCCAGTGTCGAAGCCGCCGCCACCGAAAACGTGTTGCGCGCGGCCGCGACAAGCTCCCGATTGCGACCGAGCTGACAGAACCAGTAGAAGGCCCCACAATCGCCCTGATTGACCACGCCCTCGAACACCACGTTGGTGCGCGAGGCGTTGAAGGAGAAGACGATCAGGACGATGATCGGCGCGTAAAGGAAGACGTAGACCAGCGCCGTGACGATCAGCAGCCAGGGGGAGCGACGCCTTGTCATCGGCCAAAGGCCTCCTCCGCGAAACCGAACTTGCGCGTGTAGTACAGGGTCACGGCAAGCGTCAGCACCATCAACACGATCGTCGCGGCCGAGCCAAAGACGGGGTCGCGCGCGTCAAGGAACTGGCGCTGGATCAGGTTGCCGACCAGGATCACCTGCCGCCCGCCGAGGATGTCGGAGACGATGAAGGTGCCCATGACCGGGATGAAGACCAGGATCGTGCCGGCCACGATGCCGGGCAGCGAGAGCGGGAAGGTCACGCGCCAAAACGTATGCCAGGCGTTCGCGCCCAGGTCGGCCGCTGCCTCATACAGCGAGTCGTCGATCTTCTCGAGCGACGTGAACATCGGCAAGATCATGAACGGCAGGAACTCGTACACCATGCAGATCAGCACAGCGAGGTCAGATGGATACAGATCGAGCGGCGTGAACGGCAACCCGAACAGCCCGGCGAACCAGCCGAGCAGGCTGTTGAGCACACCCTGATTGCGCAGGATCATGATCCAGGCATAGACGCGGATGACGAAGTTGGTCCACAGCGGCACGAGCACCAGGAAGAGCCAGAAGTTGCGCTGGCGGCGCGGCGCGCGCGCGATGAAGTACGCCAACGGGTACCCGACAAGGATCACAAGCACAGTTGACTGAAAAGCCAGCCAGAGCGAGCGGATCAGGATGCCGATATAGAGCGTGTCCCACGTCCCGGGTTCGGCGATGCCCAACAGCCGCAGATAGTTGTTCAGGCTGAAGTTGTAAATGATCGCGTTGTCCGGGCCGCGCTGCGCGAACGAGTTGACCCCGATGATCAGAAGCGGCACCACAAGCAGCACGGTCATCAGCAGCGTGACGGGCAGCGCCAGCAGGATCCCTTGCCAGCGGGTGCGCGGCGGCGCGTCGACGCGGAGGGCGGGTTGTTCGATCGCCATGGCTATTCGGTGAGCACCCGCGCCGAGACTTCGTCGCAGTACACTTTGACCGCGTCGCCGATCCCGGCCAGCGGCCGCGAGTAGGGGTCGTCGTTCTGTTCGCGGACGCGCAGACGTTGATCGCCCGCGAGCACGACCGTGTAGTGCGTGTCGGTGCCGATGTAAACGACCTCTTCGACGCGGCCGTCGTAGATGTTGTCGGCGCCCTGCCACGGGCGAATGCCGAGCTTCTCGGGCCGCATCGTCACAGTGACCTTTTGGCCGGGCACGACCTGCGAGCCCTCGTCGGCAGTCGCGCGGCACGGCAGCCCGCCGGCCAGCTCGAGGTCGACGTCGCGGCCGGTCTGCGCCTTGACCACGCCGTCAAGGAAGTTGGTCTCGCCGATGAAGTCGGCCACGAACCGGCAATTTGGCTTTTCGTAGATCTCGCTCGCTGCGCCCATTTGGAGCACGTTGCCGGCGCTCATCACGGCCACGCGGTCGCTCATCGTCAGCGCCTCTTCCTGGTCGTGGGTGACGAACACGAACGTGATGCCGACCTCGCGTTGCAGGCGTTTGAGCTCGAGCTGCATCTCCTTGCGCAGTTTGAGGTCGAGCGCGCCGAGCGGCTCGTCGAGCAGCAACACCTCGGGGTGATTCACCAGCGCACGCGCCAGCGCGACACGCTGCTGTTGGCCGCCCGAGAGCTGGCGCGCCATGCGTTTCTCATAGCCGGCCAGCCGCACCATCTCGAGCGCCTCGCTCGAACGGCGCTTGATCTCCTTTGGGTCAACGCCCTGCATTTCAAGGCCAAACCCGACGTTTTGCCCGATGGTCATATGCGGGAAGAGCGCGTAGTTCTGAAAGACGGTGTTGACCGGGCGCTTGTAGGGCGGGGTGTGGCCCATCGGCCGGTCGTGGATGTAGATCTCGCCGGCTGTCGGGAGCTCGAAACCCGCGATCATGCGCAGGCTCGTGGTCTTGCCGCAGCCGGAGGGGCCGAGCATCGAGAAGAATTCGCCGTCTCTGATTTGCATCGTCACGTCGTTGACCGCTGTGACGATCTCGCCGGACGGCCCTGGGAATCGTTTGCTGACGTTGCGGAGCTCTACCGCAAATTCGGGCATTTTTCTGTTTTTCCCTTTGGTCTGAATTGGAGCGATTTTAGCGGGTCCATCGGGGCGAGTCAATGATCGTGCGTGGCGCGTCGTGCACGTATCGCACCACGCTCCACGTATAATCCCCCTATGCTCCCGATCCTTCTCCGACTCGGGCCCGTGACGCTCTACACCGACGCCGTGCTGCTCAACCTGGGCGTGCTGATCGGGCTGGGCGCCCTTTACCTGCGCGCGCCTGAAACGGCCAGGTCACGTTGGGTGGATGCCGGGCTGGTCGCACTCGTCGGCGGGTTGTTCTTCGGCCGGTTCGGTTATGTGCTCGTGCATGCCGGCTACTACGCCGCCGAGCCCGGCGAGGCGCTCGCCGTCTGGCTCGGTGGGCTGAGCTGGCCCGCGGCCGCCGCCGGGGCAACGCTTGGCCTGATCGCCGCCGCGCGCTGGCGCAGGCTCGCGCTTGGCCCACTCCTCGACGCCCTGGCGCTCCCGCTGGCGCTCTTCGGGCTGCTGGCCTGGGGCGGGTGCTGGGCGAGCAGCTGCGCCTATGGCGTTGAAGTCGATCCCGCGACCTTCCCGGCCGGGTTGGCCCATGTCGCGCCTGACCTGTACGGGCTGACGGCCGCACGCTGGCCCACCCAGCTCGCCGGCCTGGCCTGGAGCCTTGTCGCCCTCGCAGCCGTCTGGGCCGCGCGGCGGAGCGCCTGGGGCAGCGGCGCGCTCGGCTGGTTTGCGCTGGCGCAGGTCGCGCTCGGGGCCTTCTTGCTCGGTTTCATGCGCGGCGACCCCGCGCCGACCGCCGGCGGTCTGCGGCTCGACGTCATCGGCAGCGCGCTCGTGCTGGCCGTGGCGACCGGCGCCTGGATGCTGCAATTGGGTCGACCAAAGCCCACGCCGCAGGCCTGACCTGCTTCATCTCTCAGGATCACCTCTTCATGACCTCTTTCAACCTCGGCCTGGCTCAGATCAAGACCCGGCTCGGCGATGTGCGCGCCAACCTCGACAAGCACCTGGCCTACATCGACGACGCCGCGCGCCAGGGCGTCGATGTGCTCGTCTTCCCCGAGCTTTCACTGACAGGCTATGTGCTGCAGGATCTGGTGCCGACGGTGGCGCACAAGCCCACGGCCGACGACCCGGTCTTCGCCGAACTGCTGGCGGCCTCGCGCGCGCGCAACATCGACCTCGTCGTCGGATTCGTCGATGAGGATGCGCGCAGCCGGTTCTTCATCGCCGCCGCCTACATCTCGCGCGGCGAGGTCGTGCATGTGCATCACAAGGTCTACCTGCCGACCTACACCATGTTCCACGACGGTCGCTTCTTCGCCTGGGGCGACTCGGTGCGTGCCTTCGACACGCGCTTTGGGCGCTTTGGCGTGCTGATCTGCGAAGACTTCTGGCATGTCTCGGCGCCCTACCTGCTCTGGCTCGACGGCGCCGACGTGATGCTCTTCTCGAACGCCTCGCCCGGCCGTGGGCTGAGCGACGAGCCGCGCCCCGATACAGCCCGCTGGGTCGAGCACGTGCTCCAGGCCTACGCCAGCCTGTTTACGGCCTTCGTCGCCCACACCAACAAGGCCGGCTACGAGGACGGCTTCAACTTCTGGGGCGGCTCGGCGGTCTTCGATCCGGACGGCCTGATGCTGGCGCAGGCCCCGTACTTCGACGAGGCCCTGACCGTCACGCGGCTCGATCTCAACCAGCTCCACCGCACGCGCTACAGCCTGCCGCTGCTGCGTGACGAACGCCATGCGCTCGTCGCCCGCGAGATCACGCGCATCACGGCGGGCGCAGCCGGCGCGAGGGATAAAGGACAGTGAGATTGCTGATTGTTGATTTCTGATTGCTGATTGGCCTCCAATCAGCAATCAGAAATCAACAATCGACAATCCGCAATGGTGAACCATGAAAGATCCCCTGGATATCAACACCGATCTCGCTCGCCGCCTCCTTGTGGGCTTTTTGCACGAGGAGATCACGCGCGTGGGGATCACGCGGGCCGTGATCGGGCTCTCGGGCGGGATCGACTCGGCGCTCAGCTGCTTCCTGGCGGCCGAGGCGCTCGGGCCCGAAAACGTGCTGGCGGTGCGCATGCCCTACCGCACGTCGGCGCCCGAGTCGATGGCCGATGCTCAAAAGGTGATCGACCAGCTCGGCGTTCAGCACCTGACTGTCGAAATCACGGACATGGCCGAGCCGCTGCTCCAGCGCTTCCCCGAGATGAGCAACGTGCGCCGCGGCAACATCATGGCCCGCACCCGCATGATCGTGCTTTACGACCAGAGCTCGGCCTTCGGCGGGCTCGTGGTCGGCACAAGCAACAAGACCGAGATCATGCTCGGCTACAGCACGCTCTTCGGCGACTCGGCGTGCGCGCTCAACCCGATCGGCGACCTGTACAAGACCCAGGTACGCCAGCTTTCGCGTGCCCTCGGCGTGCCGGCCTCCATCCTCGACAAGGCGCCCTCGGCCGATCTGTGGCCCGGCCAGACCGACGAGAAGGAGATGGGGCTGACGTATGAGGGCGTGGATCGCCTGCTGTATCTGCTGGTCGATCAGCGTTATAAGCCCGAGGAGTGTGTCGAGGCCGGCTTCGATGCGGGCTTCGTGCAGATGGTCGTCGAGCGCATCCGCCGCAACCACTTCAAACGCATCATGCCCCCGATCGCCAAGGTCTCGCGCCGCACCGTCGGGTACGACTTCTTGTATTTGCGAGACTGGGGAACGTAGGCATTGCTGATTGTTGATTTCTGATTGCTGATTGAGCGCCAATCAGCAATCAGAAATCAACAATCAGCAATCAAGAGTCTCAGATTGACCTTCTCTGATTCCGGCAAAAAGCACACATCCACCGCATTGAGATTGAGCCGCACCAGCTCCTCCCAGGTGAAACCCTGGGCCGCGAGCAAGGCGTATTCCCGGTTGAGATCGGTGCTGAACATCGGCGGGTCGTCGGAATTGACCGTCACGCGCACGCCGGCATCAACGAGCGCGCGGATCGGGTGCGGCGCGTCTTCGGGCGTGACCTTGAGCCGGTAGTTGCTGTACGGGTTGACCTCGAGCGGGATCTGGGTCTCGGCCAGGTGCTTCACGAGCGCGGGATCGTCGACCGCGCGCACGCCGTGCCCGATACGCTCGGCCTTCAATGCCTGCAGCGCGCCCCAGATGCTGGCCGGGCCATCGGTCTCGCCGGCATGCGCGACGACGTGCAGGCCCTGCTTCCGCGCCTCGGCGAAGACGTCGGCGAACAGCTCGGGCGGGTAACCGACCTCGATCCCGCCCAGGCCCAGCCCCAAAAAGATCCCGGCTTCGCGGCCGGCGAGCACGAAGTCGAGCACGCGCCATTGCGTCTCGGGCTGATGCCTGGCGATGTCGGGGATGAAGCGACAGCGGACGCCGTGACGTTCCTGGCCCAAGCGCAGCCCCTCGCCGAACGCGGCGAGCAGGTCGGGCGTCGGCAGTTTCTCGACCAGCAGCGATGCGCTCAAAAAGGCCTCGGTGTACACAATGCGCTGCGCCGCCTGGATCGCCAGGAAGCGCTCGGTCATGAACGCGAAATCCTCGGGCGTGCGCATGCATCCGCCGGCCGTTTGATAGACATCGATGAAGTGGTTGAAGTCGCGGAAGGCGTAAAACGATTCCCACTCCTCGAGCGTCTTCGCCGGGAGCGAGACGCCGTTGCGCGTCGCCATCTGCCAGACCGTCGCCGCATCGGTCGCGCCCTCGAGATGCACGTGGATCTCGACCTTCGGCATGGCCCTGAGGCGCTCGAGGAGATCGGAAGACGGCTGGTTGGTGCTGTAAATGGCCATTCCGCGATTATACGAGCCCGGGGCACTCGTTATAATGATCAAATGTCGTTAACGCGTCTCCCCGCGGCCCTCAGCCCGCTGCGGTACTACAACTATCGGCTGCTCTTCGGCGGTTTGCTGGTCTCCGTCCTCGGTTCGATGATGCGCAATGCGGTCGTGCTCTGGCACGTCACGCTCCTCGTGCCCGAGGATCAGCGCGCCATCGCGCTTGGCGTGGTCGGCCTGGTGCGGATCGTGCCGATCGTGGTCTTCTCGCTCTTCGCGGGCGTGATCGCCGATCGCTACGATCGGCGCCGGATCCTGCTTGTGGTCAACGGCATCCTCGGCCTGCTCTCGGTGGCGCTGGCCGTGTTGACCCTCAACGGCTCGGTCAACCTGTTCATCCTGTACGCGATCTCGGCCGCGATGTCGGGCATCGGCACATTCGACAACCCGGCCCGGCAATCGCTCTTCCCCGTCTTGCTGCCCGACAAGGAACTGCCGCGTGCGATCAGCCTGAACATGATCCTGTTCCAGGTCGCCTCCGTTGGCGGCCCCGCGATCGGCGGTTTGTTGATCGCACGCGCCGGGGTCGGCTGGGCCTACGTTTTCGACTCCGCGTCGTTTATCGCGCTGTTCCTGGCGCTGCTCTTCATGCGCGACGTCCCGCAACGCCCAACCGAGCAACGCGCCGCGTTCAACCTGGGCGCGGTCCGCGATGGGTTCCGCTTCGTCTTCGGCACGCCGCTGATCCGATCGTCGATGCTGCTCGACTTCTTCGCCACGTTCTTCGCCTCGGCCATGGCGCTGCTGCCGATCTACGCGCAGGACGTCCTCAAGGTCGGCGCCGAGGGTTACGGCGTGCTCTCGGCCGCGCCGGCGGTCGGCGCCTTGATCGCGAGCGTGGCCATGGTGCCTTTGATCGAACGGATCGAGCATCGTGGGCATGTGCTGGTCGGCTCGGTGTTGGCCTACGGCCTGGCGACGATCGCATTTGGGGTCTCACCCTGGTTTTGGCTCACCTATCTGTGTCTGGCATTCACCGGCGCAGCCGATACCGTCAGCGCAGTCCTGCGCAACGTCATCCGCCAGCTTGGGACGCCAAATGAACTGCGCGGCCGGATGACAAGCGTCAACATGATCTTCTTCCTCGGCGGGCCACAGCTCGGCGAGCTCGAAGCCGGGCTGGTCGCCAGCCGTTTCGGCCCGGTCGTCTCGGTGCTCACCGGCGGCCTCGGCTGCGTGATCGCCACACTCTGGATCGCCGCCGCCACGCCCGAGCTATTGGCCTACCGCCGCAGCACGGCTGCGGTGCTGGCCGTTGGGGCGGCAGCGCCCGGTCAGGACTGACTCCAAGGGCCTATGCGTGATTTGTCCCACACTCCAGCCTGGAGCGCGCGGCCATGAGGCGCATCGTCTCGGTCTCCCTGGGTGAGTCGCGCCGCGACGCCTCGGCCGAGATCAATCTGCTCGGCGAGCGGATTCGCCTGGAGCGCCGTGGCGTCGACGGCGATCTCGGCGCGATGGCCGCGCTCTTGCGTGAGCTCGACGGGCAGGTCGACGCCCTCGGGATCGGCGGCGCCGACCTCGGGCTGCGCGTCGCCGGGCGCTGGTATCCGCTCTACGAGATCGCGCGCGCCGCGCAGGTGGTGAAGCGCACGCCCGTCGTCGATGGCACGGGGTTGAAGTGCACGCTCGAGCGCCGCGCCGCCGCCGTGGTCGATCGCCTGGCGACGCCAACAGAGCGCCGCGCGACCGATCCGGCCGGCAGCGTCGAGATGCCAATCGCGCGCCGCGCGACCGATCCGGCCGGCAGCGTCGAGATGCCAATCGCGCGCCGCGCGACCGATCCGGCCGGCAGCGTCGAGATGCCAATCGCGCGCCGCGTGCTCTTCACGGCCGGCGCCGATCGCTGGGGCCTGACCGAGGGCTTCCTCGAGCGTGGCTACGAGACCGTCTTCGGCGACCTGATGTTTGGGCTTGGCCTGCCGTTCCCGCTGCGGAGCGCGGCCGCCGTGATCCGCGTCGCGGCGATCGCCATGCCCATTGTCGGGCGGCTCCCCTTCCGCTGGGTCTATCCGATCGGCGCCGCGCAGTCGGAATGGCGCCCGCGGTTCGAGCGCTGGTACGACTGGGCCGGTGTGATCGCGGGCGATTGCCACTACATCAAGCGCCATCGACCGGCGCGGCTCGACGGCAAGGTGATCTGCACTAACACCACGACGCCCGCCGACGTCGCGCTCTTCCGCGAGGCCGGCGCGGCCTGGCTTGTGACGACCACGCCCCGGCTCGGCGGGCGTACCTTCGGCACGAACGTGTTCGAGGCGGCCCTGATCGCTGCGCGTGGGCTTGGCCGCGCCCTGACCGACGCCGAGCTCGACGAAGCCATCGACCAGCTCGGCCTCAAGCCCGAGGCGCTCGACCTCTCTGAGGAGGCGCATGCCAACCCTGGTTGACGCCCTGCTCGCCGCCGGCGGCGTGCCGGCCCCGGGCGACCCGCTGTACCCGCTCACGCAGGGCCGGCCAAAAGCGCTGCTCGACGTCGGCGGCCGCCCGATGATCCAGCATGTGCTCGACGCGCTTGGCGGCGCGCGCACGCTGCGTTCGGTCGTGATCGTCGGGTTGACGCCCGAAGCAGACCCGGCCGTGGCCGCGCTGTCCTGCGCCCTGCCGCTGTCGTTCCTGCCCACTCAGGGCTCGCTGGTCGATAATCTCGCCGCGGCCGGCGCCTGGGCCGAGCAACAGCCCGAGCCGCCGACCCACCTGCTGGCCACCAGCAGCGACATCCCGCTGCTCACCGCCGCCATGGTCGACTGGAACGTGGGCGCCTCGCTCGAGACCGATCACGACGCGTATTACAACCTCGTGCCGCGCGCCACCATGGAGGCGCGTTTCCCGGGCGTGAAGCGCACGTACTTCAGGCTGCGCGAGGGCGTGTTTTGCGGTGCGGACCTCAACCTGCTGAGCCTGCGGGTGCTCAACAGCTATAATCCCGCCTGGCGTCGGATCATCGACGCGCGCAAAAGCGTGTTGGCCCAGGCGCAACTGGTCGGCTTCGACGTTCTGCTGCGTGGCGCGCTT
>Ga0209573_1001266_pt1 | contig 40798 bp, 34 predicted proteins | sample TNRBio252014_DNA_FD_185870 | JGI IMG/M metagenome (GOLD analysis project Ga0209573, IMG submission 185870) | Wastewater treatment Type I Accumulibacter community from EBPR Bioreactor in Madison, WI, USA - TNR Reactor_6/25/2014_ DNA (SPAdes)... | ecosystem: Engineered > Bioreactor > EBPR >...
TCCATAAGCGTCCCTTCCGAAACTTCCGTTCCAACCAAGAGACGACTCGCTTTAATCCCAGTTCCCTCCAGGCCGCAAGCCACCCCCCCAACTACCTGCCACCTTGTCAATGAACTTTGCACCTTACTACCCTAAGGGTAGAAGGAGGGGCATTCTAAATTACCTCAGATCCGTTGACAAGAAACTTTCTTCCCAGTCCTGCTCCCCAGCCACTCTAACCCACGTTGGCCAAGGAAGCGCGCATTATAGGCGAGCAAACACGAACGTCAAGCAACCAGCCGATTTTTACGCCTAGCCTAGCCCGTTCTCCAGGTCCGCTCCCGGAAGCAGATGGATGCTTGCCAGGGCGAGGCTGCTTACAATAGCGATAGCGTCTTTACGGATCATCGTACCACTGTGACCACACGCACTAAGTTGTTTAATTGGCATTTTCTGGCGCCGCGCAACTGGCCGATCTGGCTGGGATTGGGACTGATGAAGCTCATGGCGGCGTTGCCGTTTCCCTGGCAACTGGCGATCGGCGGTCAGACCGGGCGCTGGATCGGCAAAATTGCTCGTCGCCGGCGGCGTATCGCCGAGATCAATTTGGATCTGTGTTTTTCGGAGCTGTCGCCGATCCAGCGGGCACTTCTACTGGAGGAGCATTTCGCCGCCTTGGGCATCGGCCTGTTTGAAACCGCGATGGCTTGGTGGGCGCCGGATGAAAAGTTGCGTGGCCTGGCGCGGGTCGAGGGCGTCGAACATCTGCAACAGGCGCTGGATCGCGGCAAGGGCGTCATCCTCCTGACCGGCCATTTCACCACGCTGGAACTGGGCGCCCGCTTCATCACCTGGCATCAGCCGTTTCACGCCATGTACCGACCCCACAAGAATCCGCTGTACGAAGCCGTGATGCGCCGCGAACGCGAACGCCGGTCCCGGTTGCCGCCGCTAGCGCGCGAGGACTTGCGCGGTCTGCTGCGCGCCTTCAAACGGGGACGGGCAGTCTGGTATGCGCCAGATCAAAATCACGGTATCCGCAACAGTGTTTTTGTACCGTTCTTCGACATCTCCACTTGCACCATCACCGCCACGTCGCGACTGGCGGCCTTGAGCGGCGCGTCGGTGGTGCCCTATTTCCCCCGGCGCTTGCCGGGAACGGTGGGCTACGAGGTCGTCATCCTCCCTGCCCTGGAGGATTTTCCGAGCGGTGATGTAACGGCGGATACTCGGCGCATCAACGAGTTGCTGGAGCAGCATATCCGCCAAGCGCCCGAACAGTATCTCTGGGTTCACCGCCGCTTCAAGACACGGCCGCCGGGTTGTCCGAGCCTCTACCACCTCTGAACCCGGATTCCTTGCCATGCGTTACCGCGCCGATCTGCCTGCCGATCCCGCTATCCATCGCATTCTGGTCATCAAGTGGAGCGCCATGGGGGATGTGATTATCGCCACCGCTCTGTTCGAGGATATTGTTCGAGCCTTCCCCAATCGGGAAATCCACCTCGACACCCAGCCCGCTTGGCGCGATCTTCTTTTCGCGCACGATCCCCGGTTCCAACGGATTCTTGCCGTGGACTGGCGCGACCGCCGACGCCGGCTTCGCCAAACGGGCGCCTGGCTGCGGCAGGTACGGGAAGGCAATTACGATCTGGTGATCGATCTCCAGTGCAACGACCGTTCCCGCCTGCTGCTGAGCCTACTGTGGCTGAGCGGCCACCGCAACCGCTACCGTCTCGGCAATCGCCGCCAGCTTCCCTACAACATCGCACCAGCGGAACTACCTCAGCCGGCGCATACCATCGCTCGCGGTCGCGTCGCCCTACAAGCGGGTGGCATTCCGGCGGCGACGCCACGGCCGGTTCTCTACATCTCCGAACGCCATCACGATCGCGCCCGAGCGTTCATGGACCACCATGGGTTGACGCCGGGCGACTATGCAATCTTTCTGCCCGGTTGCAACGCCAATGGCCATCTGAAACGCTGGGGCGCCGCTCGCTATGCCATGCTGGCCAATCAATTACATCAGGAGGGGTTAGGGCGGATCGTGCTGATCGGTGGGCCGGATGAAGTAGACGAATGCCAGCGCGTCGCTCAGGCTTGTGGTTCCTGGCTGGTGAATCTGTGCGGGCAGACCGAGATTCTCGATATTCCACCTCTGTGCGAACCAGCCCGTTTCATCGTCGCCAACGACACCGGCACCGCGCATCTGGCCGCCGCCACGCCCACACCGATGACGGTGCTTTGCGGCCCCACCGATCCACGCCGGGTCAAGCCGCTGGGCGATAACGTGACCGCCCTGCAAGCCGATCTGCCCTGCATCAATTGCTACCGCAAGGTCTGTTCGCACCACAGTTGCATGGCAATGCTGACGCCAGCACGGGTGCTGCGACATTTGCGCGAAACGGCGCAAGCAAAAGCGTGATCCGTCGCTTCGCGCTGGACGCGCATCAGGTTTTATCGGTCGATCCGGGCCGATACTCGCTCGGCGGCGGCGGAGCGTTTTCCGGCAACAATCGGGTTCCGTACTTGGCGAATTGATGATGCTCGTACAGCTTGGCGTATTTCAGAAAGACATAGAACGCCGCGGCCGCCGAGTTGATAAAGCCGGCCCAGCCATTCAGAAAGTTGCGCTTGAACAGATAGCTGCGGACGAAGAACAGCGGTGGGTAGAACAGCATGATCAGCGGGATGCCCCAGCGTTGTTTCCTGATTTTGTCCGCCACCAGACCGGTCGAGTAGGCGTTGATCTTCTCAACCTTGGTGTGAATGTCGGTCTCGCCATAGTGATACAGCGGTCCCTTCAACCGGGCGATGCGGCCCTGAACCTTGGGCGCGGCGTGGATCGGCATGTCGTCAATGTCGCCCCGGCGCTTGTCGAACAGGCGCAAATAATGATTCATCCGGGTCGCCAGGCTGTACATTCGCCAGAACAACTGTTCCTGACGCGGGATTTCGTAACCCTCCGCCGTCAGCCCGGTTTCCAGCAACTGGCGAATTTCCGCCTGGAGCGCAGGCGACAGAGCCTCGTCGGCATCCAGCAACAGCACCCAGTCATAGGTCGTGGCAGCCAGCGCCATCTGTTTTTGCGGGCCATAGCCCATGAACTCGTGCTGGGCGATGCGGGCGCCGTAACGCTGGCCGATAGTCAGGGTGGCGTCGGTGCTGAAGGAATCCAGCATGACGATTTCGTCGGCCCATTTGACGCTCTCCAGGCAAGCCGCCAGGGTGCGGCTGTTGTTGTACGTGGTGATGAATACCGAAAGCCGGGTTCGCTCAGTCATGAATCAGCCTGTTTCCGAGGAGATTTTCATTTAGAGTAATGCATCCAATTGTTCGTCAGCGACGCGCCCCATTAACCTGACCTTAACCCTGATTATCGTGAACCCATGATCGCGTCGGCCCACATCGTCGCCGGCCAGGCGCTCGGTGGCGCCGAGTTGTTTTATGTTCGCCTCGTCAATGCCTTGCAGGAGCGGCGGCAACCGGTGCTGGCCATCAACAGCCCGAGCGGCGGCGTATCGGCCAAGTTGCAGGCGGAGGTCGCTCAAATCCATGTGCCCATGCGGGCCATTTGGGATTGGCCATCGCGCTGGCGGATCGGGGCGATTCTCCGCGAGCACCAACCGGATATTGTCCAAACCTACATGGGCCGGGCTACACGGTTGACTCATCTGGACCCTGGCCGGTGGCCGATCCATGTAGCCCGGCTGGGCGGCTATTATGACCTCAAGGGCTATCGTCACGCGCATGCCTGGGTCGGCAACACTCAGGGTATTTGCGATTACCTGATCCGCAGCGGCTTGCCAGCAACGCGCATTGCCCAAATCGGCAACTTTGTGGATCTTCCCGCCGCCAGTTCGCCAGAACAACTCGCCGATTGGCGGCGACGCTTGGCGATTCCCGAAGAGGCGCTGGTGTTGACCACGGTTGGCCGCTTCCATCCGGTCAAGGGCTTTGAAGACCTGTTAACCGCCCTGGCCGTGCTTGGAACCACGGTTTGCCACCGCCCGCTGATCCTGGTTATCGTCGGCGATGGTCCCCTGAACGCCAGTCTGCGCAACCACGCCGAGCAACTAGGCATCAGCAGCCGGCTTCGCTGGGTCGGCTGGCAACTCGATCCCCATCCCTATTATGAACTGGCCGATCTTTTTATCTGCCCTTCGCGCCACGAAACGCTGGGCAATGTCATCCTGGAAGCCTGGGGGCATGGTCGGGCGGTGCTGGCCACGCAGACCGCCGGAGCCTCGGAACTCATCACCCACGGTGAAAACGCCTGGCTGGTTCCCATTCAACAACCACGTGCGCTGGCTGATGGCGTTCGGCGACTCCTGGCAGATGAACCGTTGCGGGCGCAACTGGCGTCCCAGGGCCGCCGGAAAGTGGAAAATCATTATAGCCAGCAGCACATCGTCAGCGCCTATCTGGACTTTTATCAGCGGCTCCTGACGGCAGCATAGCGAAATAGCTCAGCCCGCCCAGACAGGCAAAGCCATAGCAGGCGAAGTAGCGGGAGGTGTAGCCGAAACTCAACAGCCCGGCGGTCATGATCGCCAGCGCCGCCGCCAGCAAGATGCCGGCGCGCTGACGATCCTCGGCGGACAGTCGCCGCCAGACCCGCGCCAGTCGCCCCAACACCGCGCCGATCAGGGCCAACAACGCGCCCAGTCCCAGCAGACCGGCCTCATACCAGGCATCCATCAGAAAATTATGGAGATGCTTAACCTGTACTTGATCGTTCCCTATCCTAAAGCTCAACACCTCGCGGGCATGAAACCCATTGCCGATGCCCACGCCCAGCCAGGCTCGCTCCGGGGGATGTTGCAACGCCTGCCGCCACAGGATGGTGCGCCCAGCGGTGAAGGCATCCAGCGGGCGGCTCGGGTCCAGTTCGCTCTTTTGAAAGGGAGCCGTGTTGACGAGGATGCCAAATGCCAGCGCCAGCGCCGCCAGCAGCACGCTCCAGCGCAGTCGCCAGCCCAAAACCAGCCAACAGAATACTGCCAGACCGGCAATCAGGCCGAGGAGCGCCGCCCGTCCCTCGGCCAGCGCCACATAGCCCAGCGTGATCGCCGTAATGCCCACCATCGCGCCATACCGCCAGCGTCCATCGCCTTGCCGCCAGACCCAGCCCAGCATGAACGGCAATAAAAAGGGCAGGTTATCTTCTCGAAGCTGGCTGCTGGGATCGAACGGCTGGCCGGACCAGCCGAGGCCATAATAGGGCAGCAGCGCCACCAATCCGGCCAGCGTCATTCCGCCAAACAGCGCCATGACCTTCAGCAAGCGGTCAGGATGCGCTGGCGATTCCCGCAGCGCCACCTGCATCAGCAGCAAACTCAGACTGTGCATCAAAAAGGCTGCCCAGCTCCTGAACGCCTCGCGCGGATCAATGGCGCCGGGGATTCCGAGCAGAAATACGCTCAGCAGGGCCAGATACAGCAGCGTGGTGAGGCGATCCAGTCGGTCGCGGCGGCCCCAAAGGCTGAACAGCCCCCATACGGCATACAGCCCGGCCACCCCGTTGAACAGCGCGCGCCCGCCAAGCTGGGTCAGCGGCAACACGGCCAGCAGTAGCCAGCCCCGTTGAAAAAAGGCTTCCTGAATATCGTTAGGGAGCGTGGCAGGTTTCATCGGGCCAACTCAACCGCGCGAGCGCTTCAAGCACATGGGGAATCGTGATCGCCACCATACTCTGCTCGCCGGGCAGTGGTGTGACGGCGTGGATAAACCGGGAATGCGTCAGTGGCGTTGAGCCACCGAACAGGCCAATCGCCGGCGTTTGCAACGCCGCCGCCATGTTCAGCACGCCGGTATCGTTACCAATATAAACACGGCAACGAGCCAGCAGCGCCGCCGTCTGCTCCAGCGGCAAGGCCACCGCATCCGCCGCCGTGTCGCCGTCGGCTCGGACGCGCGTCAACACCTCGTTGGCCAGCGCCCGTTCCGCCGGTCCACCGACAATGAAAATCGAGCCGGTTCGCCGCTGGCGCAAGGCCAGCGCCAGTTCCGCGAACCGCGCCGCGCCCCACTGTTTCCAGGGTTCGCTGCTGCCGATGCCCAGCGCGATCCACGGGGCAGGCCATGCGGCGAACCGGGCAACGACTGCCTGTTCGGCGGCGACATCCACCGCCAGGCGCGGCTCCGGTTCGGCGCGGGGAATGCCCAGAATATCGAGCAAGGCATCGGCCCGGAGGATGGGGTGAGCGTGACGCAGATCAGGAGGCAACCGTACCGGTGCGTTCAGCAGGAGCGATTGCAGGCCGATCCCATAGCCGATCCGCTCCGGGACGCCAGCCAGCCGCGCCGCCAAAACGTAGCGGGCGCTGCCGTGCAGAAACCACGCGCGCTGATACTGTTCCCGCCGCAGCAGGGCCGCCAGCCGCAGCAAACCGCGCGGGCCAGCATGACGACCCGCTTCCCGCTCCAGCCACAGGATTTGTCCCACGTTGGGATCGGCGCGCAATAGCCGATCCGCCTGGGAACGCCGCTTGGTCAAAATATCCACCTTCCCCTCAGTGGTCGTCGCGGCGATGGCGTGAATATACGGCAGATGCCAGACCATGTCGCCGATGCCGGGCAGTGGCTGCACGATCAGCGTTCGCCCCGACGGCGCGAGTTTCACGCGAGGCTCCTGGGGGCTTCATGCAGGGATTCATACAGCGCCAGCGTTTCATCCAGCATCCGCGCCAAGGGGAAAGCCGGCTCCAGCGGCACGGGCGGCGCAGCGGTTAGCAGTTCGCTCACCCGCGCCGTCAGCGCGTCCAAATCGCCGAACGGCGTCAGACCAGCGGGATAGAGCCGCGCCAGAATCTCGCCGACGCCGCCATGATCGTAGCCGATCACTGGCTTCCCCAGGCTCAGCGCCTCCAAAACCGTGCGCCCGAACGATTCCGGCTGGGCCGACAGCGACAACACCAGGGTGGACATCGCGTAAATTTCGCGCATGTCGCTGCGATGGCCAGTAAATAAAATCACATCCTCCAAGCCAAACGACCGTACCTTTTCCCGAAGTTGGTCCGCATAGCGTTGCCGGCGCGGCTCGACCCCGCCGACGATCAAGCCATAGACGGACAAGCGACGCACCCGCAACCGGGCGATCAGTTCGATGAAATCCTCGTGGCCCTTGAGCCGGCTCAACCGTCCGGGCAGGGTCAGCACCGGCGCACTTTGCAGTTGCGGATATTGCTGATACCAATCCGCCAACCATTCGCCAGGTGGACGATAACCGTAGGGAAAAGCCGCCGGGTCCACGCCGCGCTGAATGACCTGAATCCGTTCGGCGGGCAGTTCGGGATAATGGCGGCGCAGATAGTCGCGCACCGTCTCGGAAACGGCGATCACCCGTTCGCCCTGGGTCATGATGGCGCTGTAGCGGGAAACCGAATATAAGCCGTGGACCGTGGTGACGAAGCGCGGGCGGGTTGCCGGGTCCATGCCCCGCCAGGCTAGCCAGCCGATCCAGGCCGGCAACCGCGAGCGGACGTGCAAAATATCAATATGTTGTTCTGTCAGCCAGCGCCGTAGCGGCCAGACCCAGCGCAGGGTCAGCGGCGATTTGACGCCCAGCGGCCAGGCGAGATATTCGCTGCCCTCCCTCACCAGGTCCGGGACCAGTCGCCCGCCGGCGGAAATCACGACCGAGCGATGACCGCGCCGAACCAGTTCCCGCGCCACCTCCAGCGTCCCGCGCTCCACGCCGCCACCGTTCAGGGCCGGCAGTAATTGCGCCACGCTCAGCCGCGCCATCGCTCAACGATCCAGCGGGCGCAGCGTTCCGCTTCATTGAAAACGCCGGGTGGACGATGCAGATACGGGCGCTCTTGCCAGTCCGCGAACGAGGTTACCCAGCCGTCGGCGGCCAGACGGTCAAGCCCCCGGCTGATCCGGCTGGCGCGTTTTCGCGGTACGTCCAGGATGCCGACCGTTGCGCCAGCGGTCAGCGCCTCGTAGACCATGGAGACGCTGTCGGAGGTCACCCACGCTTGCCCGGCCCGCGCCAGTTGCGACGGCAGCCAGTCCGGGCCAGTGGCCGCGACTGGAACCACGGTCAGCCGCATATCGGCCAAGCTGGATAAGCCTTCCAGAAAACCGGGCGGCGTGCGGCGGGACGTGGTCAGCGTCCATTGTATCGCGGGATCGGCGGCGACAAGCGCCATGATGGACTGGCGCAACGCGGCGTCATCCCAGCCGAAATGTTCGGATGGACCACCGATCAAGAACAATCCCTGCTGAGGGTCCAGCGTAGCGGAGGGTTGAAGCCGGTTCAGCGCCCCGCGCGTGATCAGGACGTTCGGGCGGGAAGGCGGCGCGTCGTGTTCCGGGATCAGACAGAGATCGAACAGGCCCAACGGCAGGCTGGGGCGCATCAGCACCACGACCTTGCCGCCCCGCGTTCGGCGCGCGGCCAACAGCGACAAATGGGTGCGATGACCGGCGCCCAGCAGCACATTCGGCGCCGGCAGGTCGTTCCAGCAAGGAAGGCGACCGAGCAGCCAGCCCCGTAACGCAGCGGCGGGCGGCAATGGATTCAGCGTATGGGTTTCAGTCGGCCGCAAACGGGCCAAGGCTTCGGCCAAGCCCCGGGTCTGGTTGTCATGCCCGGCCTTGCCGTCGCTGAACCGCCAGACGACGAGCGGCATCGCCGGAGATTCCGCCCGCGCCTGGAAAACCGGTCAATTCACCAGCACGAAATCCGCCCCGCAGTACGGACACTTGGCCTTGCCAGTGGCTTCGATGGGCAAATAGACCTTGGGATGGGAATTCCACACCGACATGTCCGGCATCGGGCAGGACACCGGTAATTCGGCGCGACTCACTTCATAGGACTTCTGGGCATTGGGGACAGCCTTGGCGGCAACAGCAGTGGAAGCGGCGGCCATGGAACGATTCTCCTGTTTTTCCTGTTTTTGTAGTGATGGGGCAGCGGGGCGAAACCCTCGCCCCCGGCCCTCCTCCCGCCAGCGGGCGAGGGGAGTCAAGATACATTCAAACCAGCGTCAGCCACTCGGGATAGACCTCGCGGCGGCCATGAACCTGATCGAAATACAGCGCCTGCAAGCGTTGCGTGATCGGGCCGCGCCGACCAGAACCAATCGCGCGGCCGTCCACCTCGCGGATCGGGGTTACTTCGGCGGCGGTGCCGGTGAAGAATGCTTCGTCGGCGATGTACACCTCGTCGCGAGTGATGCGCTTTTCCTTCAGCGGAATCCCCAAGTCGGCGGCGAAGCGCAGGATGGTGTCGCGGGTGATGCCTTCCAGGGCCGAGGTCAGGTCCGGCGTATAAATCACCCCGTCACGGACGATAAAGATGTTTTCGCCGCTGCCCTCGGACACATAGCCTTCAGTATCCAGCAGCATGGCCTCGTCGTAGCCGTCGCGCAGGGCGTCGGCCAGCGCCAGCATCGAATTCATATAATTACCGTTGGCCTTGGCCTTGCACATCGTGACATTGACGTGGTGGCGGCTGAACGAGGAGGTGCGGATGCGAATACCGCGCTCCAGATTCTCTGCGCCCAGATAGGCGCCCCATTCCCAGGCGGCGACGATGATGTGAACCTTCAGATTGTCGGCGCGCAGTCCCATGCCCTCGGAACCGTAGAAGGCCATCGGGCGGATGTAGGCGCTGGCCAGATTGTTGGCGCTGACCGCCTGCTGGCAGGCTTCGTTGATCTCGTCCTTGCTGTACGGCATCGCCATGCCGACGATGTGGGCGGAACGAAACAGCCGGTCAGTGTGGGCCTGAAGCCGGAAAATCGCGGTGCCCTGGTCGGTGGCGTAGGCGCGAACGCCCTCGAAGACCCCCATGCCATAGTGCAGGGTGTGGGTGAGAACATGGGTGTTGGCTTCGCGCCAAGGGGTCAGTTCGCCATCGTACCAGATCAGACCATCACGGTCGGCCATCGACATAATCGGAATCTCCTCGTAAGTATTGCAATCCTTTCGTTCGAGTGGACAGGCTATCCATCGCCTTCCATCAGCCGCCGCCAGACACGGATCACACTTTCGCGTTCGTCTCGCGCTTCATCCATCGGAATCTGGGCCGGCTGTTCTTGCAGCTTGAGTTGATGGATGCGCCGGCGCAGCCCCCGGTAGGCGTTGCGCAACCGGGCAGCATCGGCGATAGACAGAACGCCGAAGCGCTCCAGCCCGTCGAGTTGCCGGATGTTGTCGGGATAGATCAGCAAATCCGGATAGCGGCGCGCGTTCGCCAGAATTTCATATTGCACCACAAATTCAATATCGGCGATACCACCCCGGCCCTGCTTGAGATCGAAGACCTCGGCAGTACTCGCGTCCAGTTCGGCGCGCATCCGCTCGCGCATGGCGCGGACCTCCTGGCGCAGCGCAGCGGGATCGCGCTCGCGCCCCAGCACGTCGCGGCGGATCGCCTGGAACCGCTCGGCCAGCGCCGCCGGCCCCGCTGCCACCCGGGTTCGGGTCAGCGCCTGGTGCTCCCAGGTCCAAGCCTGATGATGTTGATATTCGGTGAAGGACTTAAAGGAACTGACCAGCAGGCCGGCCCGGCCGCTGGGCCGCAGCCGGGTGTCCACCTCGTACAAGTCGCCAGCGCCGGTACGGGTGGTCAGCCAGTAGATGATGCGCTGCACCAACTTAGCGAAGAAGCTGGGATTGTCGATCGAGCGCGGCCCGTCGGTAAGCTGCCGATCACCGGCGCTGTCGTGCAAAAAAACCAAGTCCAGGTCGGAGCCGTAATTGAGTTCGATGCCGCCCAGCTTGCCATAGGCGACGATGGCGAACCCGGCCTCCCGCTCCACTCCGTCCACCACGCAGCGGGGTTGGCCGAACTTTGGCCGCAGGTCGGCCCAGGCCAGGTCCAGCACCTTGCGCAACAGGGTTTCGGCGATTTCGGTCAGATGATCGCTGACGATCATCAACGGCATGGCGCCGCTGACGTCGGCGGCGGCGACCCGCAGCACCTGGGTCTGCTTGAAATAGCGCAGGGCGTTCAACCGTTCCTCGGGATCGTCGGCGGGCGCCCGCGCCAGTTGCAGATCCAACTCCGCCGCCAGTTGCCGACGATCCAGCGGCGCGTACAGCGTGGCGGGATTGAGCAGATCGTCCAGCAGCAACGGAAAGCGGGCCAAGTGCTTGCCGATCCAGCCGCTGGCGGCGCATAGCTTGACCAGATGCGCCAGGGTATGCGGATGGTCGGCCAGCAGCGCCAGATACACCGAGCGACGGGCCACGGCTTCCAGCAGATTCAACACCCGCTCCAGGGTCGCGGTCGGCTCCAGCGTGGCGGCGACCGACCGCAACACCGACGGCAACAGCCCATCCAGCCGCTCGCGCCCGCGCGGGCTCATCGTCCGATAACTAAAGCCGTTTTTCAGCGCCCGCAACCGGTTCCAGGCCAGCGTCGGCGGCTCGAAACCGTGGTCGGCCAATACTCGCAACGCGGCTTCCTCGTCCGGTTCGTTGCGCCACAGCTCCGCCAGCGTATCTCCGTCCGCAGCGCGGTCGGGCGCCGTCGTCGGCCCGCCGAACACCTGGGCGAACTGCTGGCTCACGGCTTCGACGTGGCGGGCCAGTTCCAGGGTGAACGCGCCCCAGCCCGGCTGGCCCATCGCGAAAGCCAGTCGCAGTTTCGCCAGTTCGTCGTCCGGCAGGTTATGGGTCTGCTGATCGGCCCAGGCTTGCAGGCGGTTTTCGACCCGGCGCAGGAAGTCGTAGGCTTGTTTGAGGCTGGCGACTGCCGGTTCCGGCATGCGGCCGCTGGCGGCCAGATGATCCAGCACCCGCAGGATGCCGCGCGCGCGCAGCGCCGGATCGCGTCCGCCGTAGATGAGTTGGAACGCTTGGCCGATGAATTCGATCTCGCGGATGCCGCCCGGCCCCAGCTTGATGTTGCGCCGCATCCCCTTGCGCTCCATCTCCTGGGTGATCAGGGCCTTCATCTCGCGCAGGGACTCGAACGCGCCGTAATCCAGATAGCGGCGATAAACGAAGGGTCGCAGCCCCTCTAGCAACCGTTCCCCGGCCACTCGGTCGCCAGCGATGACTCGCGCCTTGATCATGGCGTAGCGTTCCCAGTCCCGGCCATGATTCTGGTAATAATCCTCGAACGCGGCGAACGAGATCGCCAACGGCCCGGAATCGCCGAACGGCCGCAGTCGCATATCCACCCGGTACACGAACCCCTCGGCGGTCGGTTCGGCCAGGGTCTTGATCAGCCGCTGGCCCAGCCGGCGGAAAAATTCCTCGTTGCTGACGGTTTTCGCCCCGTCGGTCTGGCCTTGGCGGGGATAAGTGAAGATCAGGTCAATGTCGGAGGAGAAGTTGAGTTCGCGCCCGCCGAGCTTGCCCATACCCAGCACGACCAGCCGTTGCGGCGAACCCTCAGCGTCGCGCGGTTCGCCGAAGCGCCGGGATTGCCAGCCGTGCAACGGCTCCAGCGCCGCCCCGACCAGATGTTCGGCCAGATCCGTCAAATCGCCCAGCGTTTCTTCCAATCCGGCCAGCCCGGTCAGATCGCGCCAAGCGACACGGACCATTTCGCGGCGGCGGAATCGGCGCAGCGCCACGCCGAGCTGGTCTTCGTCCGTGGCCTCCGCTAGGGCCCGATCCAACCGAGGCGCGTAATCGCCCGGCGCATACCGACTCGCCAGATCGCCGCTGGCGAGCAAATCGGCCAGCAGCGCCGGCTCGCGGATGCAGGCGCGGGCGACAAACTCGCTGCCGGCCCAGACCGTAACCAATTGCGCCAACGCCGCGCCGCCAGGAAGATTCATGCCTGCTATGCGCGTGGCGGTCTCGAAGGCTTCCCAGCGCAGGGCCACCTCGCGGCGTAGCGGCTCGGGCAATCGGTCCAGACACTCCGCGAATCCGGTCATGACCTCGCCCCCAGGCCGTGGCGGCGATTACTCTTGCGCCGATTCCTCGGCGCCATCGTCTGGTTCCAGCGGTATCTCGTCCTCGATCACGCCGCCATCCGCGCCCGCCGAACCCCCCAGCGGAATTTCCTGACCATTCACGAACAGCTTGCCCCCTTCGAAGCGCGCGCTGGACCGATACTGATCGCCCTCAAGTCGGATGAAGCCAGCGGTCGTCAGGCCTTGAAGCTGCTGCGCGACCTGTTGCGCCGCCAAGCTTTGAATGGCCGGTTCACTCGCTGGTTTGCCCTGCTCCTTGGCTTGGGCCAGAAGCTGTTCCTTGGTAGTGCCGATCAGCAAGGCTTCGATCAGCGCCTTGGACGCCACGACATCCGCCGCGCCCTTTTCCAGCGCGCCCAGCAGGCCGGACGGATCCAGCAGCAGGTTGACCTCGCCGAAATCCTGGAAATTCAGCGTCAGCTTGCCCTGCCAGTCGCCCTGGGTCAGCTTGGCCTGGGAATCGAGAGCGAACTCCGGTTTGCCGCGCAGCAGGGTTTTGAGCAACTTCATCAACTCGTCCAGCGCCCGCGGATCCTCCGGCTGGCCGGCCAGCTTCTGTTGCCACTGCTGCAATTGCGCCACCGTGGCCCCGTCCAGATTGCGCAGCGCCAGCTTCAGGCTGCCGGAGCCGCTTTGCTGGTCCACGGTGACCTTATCGGCCTTGACCACGACTTCGCCGGCCACCTGCTGCGCGCCCTGTGGGCTGAGCGTGCCGGTCATGGTGAGGTTGGTTACGATGAACGGGGCACCGGTGGTTTGATCCTGAGCGCGCAACTCAGCGATCTTGACGCTGGAATCGCCAAACAGTAGGTCGAAGGCACCCTTGCGCTGATTCACGTTCATACTGAGGTCGCCGAGCTTGACCTGACCACCGCCGCTGGCGGGCTGACCCTCGCTGGCGGCGGGCTTGCCGACCAGATCGAGACTAGCGACGGCCAGCTTGCCCTGCACGGCGGCGCCGCGCGGCGCAACCTGGAACTGGCCTTGCAGACCGGAAAACGCCAGGCTTTGCAAATCCTCGACGTTGCTCAGGGTCAGCGGCGGCATGGTGATCTGGGTATCGCTGGCGCCGTCGAACCCGACTTGCGATATCGCCACCACCGGTTCCTGGCTACCGTACAGCTTCGCCAGTTCGCGGGTCCAGGCGCTGCTATCTCGATCTAGGGTGGCGCGGATGGCCGCTCCGCCCCATTGCATCGGCACCCCGGGAACACCCCGACCCGCCAGCGGCAGCGGGCCGTGGTAGATGTCCTGCCGGATCGAGAAGGAGGGATCGGTTTCTTTCGCGTCGCCGCCTTCCGGCATGGTGAACTGGACGCGGGTAACTGATTGCGACGAGAACAACCCGCGCTCGTAGCGCACCGTGGCGAGCTTGACGTTGGCGTTTTTCGCACCTTCCGCCAACGCTTCCTGATACCAGCGCTCCGCCTGCTTTCCCGACCAGTATGCCGCGCCGACGAAGCCCGCCGCCAGCACCAGGATAACGACGATCACCCCAACCAGTTTTTTCATGCCTGTATCCCCGGTAGTTCCGATGGGCGGCATTATTCCACAAACCGCCCACAAAAAAGCCCCGCCGAAGCGGGGCTCTTTCGTTCGACGAGACGTGAGGCGCGCTTACATCATGTCGCCCATGCCGCCCATGCCGCCCATGCCGCCGCTCCCCATGCCGCCGCCGCCCGCATCCTTCTTGGGCAGTTCGGCGACCATCGCCTCGGTGGTGATCAGCAGCGCGGCCACGGAGGCGGCATTCTGCAAGGCAAAGCGGGTCACCTTGGTCGGATCCAGAACCCCCATCTCCACCATGTCGCCGTACTCGTTGGTGGCGGCGTTGTAGCCGAAGTTGCCGGTGTTCTCCAGAACCTTGTTCAGGATCACTGAGGGTTCCTCGCCGGCGTTGGCGACGATCTCGCGCAGCGGCGCTTCCATGGCGCGCAGGGCGATGGCGATGCCGTGATTCTGGTCCTCGTTGGCGCCCTTCAGGCCCTTGATGGCTTGCAACGCGCGAATCAGCGCCACGCCGCCGCCAGCCACCACGCCTTCCTCGACCGCCGCGCGGGTGGCGTGTAGCGCGTCCTCGACCCGCGCCTTCTTTTCCTTCATCTCGATCTCGGTCGCCGCGCCCACCTTGATGACCGCCACGCCGCCGGCCAGCTTGGCGACGCGCTCCTGCAACTTCTCCTTGTCGTAATCGGAGGTGGCTTCCTCGATCTGGCGACGGATCTGGTCGACCCGGCCCTTGATCTCGTCGGTCTTGCCGGCGCCATCGATGAGGGTGGTGTTTTCCTTGGCGACCACGATCTTGCGGGCGGTGCCCAGATCGGCCAGGGTCGTCTTCTCCAGGCTCAGGCCGACTTCGTCGGAGATCACCTGGCCGCCAGTCAGAATGGCGATATCCTGCAACATGGCCTTGCGGCGGTCGCCGAAGCCCGGCGCCTTGACCGCCGCGACCTTGACGATGCCGCGAATGGTGTTGACCACCAGGGTGGCCAGCGCCTCGCCCTCGACATCCTCGGCGACGATCAGCAGCGGCTTGCTGGCCTTGGCGACGCTTTCGAGCACCGGCAGCAGGTCGCGGATGCCGGAAATTTTCTTGTCGTACAGCAGGATCAGTGGATTTTCCAGCTCCGCCGTCATGTTCTGCTGGTTGTTGATGAAGTAGGGCGAGATGTAGCCGCGATCGAACTGCATGCCTTCCACGACATCCAGCTCGTTCTCCAGACCCTTGCCTTCCTCGACCGTGATCACGCCTTCCTTGCCGACCTTCTTCATCGCGTCGGCGATGATCTGGCCGACGACTTCGTCGGCGTTGGCGGAAATGGTGCCGACCTGGGCAATCGCCTTGTCGTCGGTGCAGGGCTTGGACAGCTTGCGCAGTTCCTCGACGGTGGCGACGACCGCCTTGTCGATACCGCGCTTCAGGTCCATCGGGTTCATGCCGGCGGCGATGGCCTTCATGCCCTCGCGGACGATGGCCTGGGCCAGCACGGTGGCGGTGGTGGTGCCATCGCCGGCCACGTCGGAGGTCTTGGACGCGACTTCCTTGACCATTTGCGCGCCCATGTTCTCGAATTTGTCTTCCAGTTCGATTTCCTTGGCCACGGACACGCCGTCCTTGGTCACGGTGGGGGCGCCGAACGCCTTGTCCAGCAGGACGTTGCGGCCGCGCGGACCCAGGGTCACCTTGACGGCGTTGGCCAGGACGTTGATGCCGCGCACCATGCGCGAGCGGGCATCGTCACCGAACTTGACTTCTTTTGCAGCCATGGGGGAATTCCTCTAAAAGCTTTTCTGAAACAATCGGATGAAGAAAGGTCACGAACGAACGGGCGCGCGCTTACTTCTCGATGACGGCCATGATCTCGTCTTCGCGCATGATGATCAGCTCTTCGCCGTCCACCTTGACCTCGCTACCCGAATACTTGCCGAACAGGATGTGATCGCCGACCTTGACGTCCAGGGGACGCACATCGCCGTTGTCCAGCAGCTTGCCGCGGCCCACCGCCATCACGGTGCCGCGCGACGGCTTCTCGGCGGCGGCGCCCGGCAGTACGATGCCGCCCGGACTCCTGGTTTCTTCCTCAACGCGCTTGATGACTACTCGATCATGCAACGGCCGAAGGTTCATCGGTGACATCTCCATCAGGGTTTATAAAAAATGGGTGACTTGGGATTGGCGCTGGCTTTGTTAGCACTCGCCTTTAGTGAGTGCCAATCATAGCCGGCAAAACCACCGTGTCAAGGGGTCGCCGGTGAAGTGGGGCGGGGTGGGAAATTTTCAAGGGCGCGGCGCGAAGAAAAACGCCGGGCCGCCGCTGGATTAGAAACGCCTCACGCCGCCGCCGCGTCGTGCTCGGCGTCGCCGTCGTCCCACAGCCGCCAGCCATTCTTGCCCGCCTGCTTGGCGGCGTACATCGCCAAGTCGGCGCGGTGCGCCAGATCCCCGGCCGTGCTGGCATGGTCGGGATAGAGGGCGACGCCGATGCTGGCCGAAACCCGCGCCGGCCCCTGCGGGAGAACGAACGGACGATCGATCCGGTCGATGATCTTTTGCGCCACGTTCGTGGCATCCTGGGGTTGCGCGATGGTCGTCAGCACCACGGCGAACTCGTCGCCGCCCAGGCGGGCCGCCGTATCGCTCTCGCGCAGGGTGGCTTGCAGCCGCCGGCCGACCTGGCGCAGCAGTTCGTCGCCGGCGGCGTGACCCAGGCTATCGTTGACCGCCTTAAAGCCGTCGAGATCGAGTTCCAGCACCGCCACGGTCTGCCGGCTGCGACCGGCCAACCGCAGCGCCTGTTCCAGCCGGTCCCAGAACAAATTTCGGTTGGGCAATTGGGTCAGTGCGTCGAAGTGAGCCAGTTCCCAGTTTTCCTGCTCGCGCAGCCGACGGTCGGTGATGTCGTTCAGGATCACGATGGCGCCGACGATCACGCCATCGTGGTCGTAGAGCGTGGACCAATGCACGCCCAGCCACCGATCAGCCAGACTTTGGAATTCACCATCGCCCGCGCGCAGGGTCGAGGCCGTTCGCCAGCGATGCTCGACCGCGGCGCGCTGGTCGGGGTGGACGCACTCCAGCCAGGAATGCCCCAGCACTGCGGTCGCCGCCTGACCGGTCAGGATACACCAGGGAAAGTTGACGTACTGGCAGCGCCCCTCGGCGTCCACCTCGGCCATGCCGACCGGCGCGGCGGCCAGCATGGCCCGGTAACGCTGCTCGTTAAATGCCAGATCACGGTTGATCCGCTGCAACTCGGCGGTTTGGGCCGCGACTTCCCACCGCAACTGATCGGCGTAGTCGGCCAGCACCTGCTCGGCGACATGTTGGGTGGTGACATCGGTCGCGGCGCCGCGATAACCCGCAAAACGGCCCAACTCGTCCTGGTAGGGCAGACCGTTGACCCGCAACCAGCGCACCTCGCCAGCGTGGTCCCAAATACTGAGCAGCACTTCCCGGAACGGTCGCCTGGTCCGCAGCGCCGCTCTCAGCACGCTGCGGTATTGCACCGGGATGGCGCGGATACCGGTCCGCCACCACAGTCCAGTGCTAGGCGCCAATTCCCAGGCCAACTTGCCGCTAAGCCGGGTAATCAACCCGTCCGCGTTGGTATCCCACAGCAGGTCATCGACGATCCGGCTCAGATCACGGAACCGGGTGCGCGCCCAGTCGCGAGCTTCAGTCACACCCCCCAGCAGCAAACCCATGAGCGCGACCGCGATCATCACGAACTGGTAGTACAACGCCGTATCTTGCTGTCCACTCCATATCGCCAGCATCGCCAGTCCCGCGTCCAACAGGAAAATCGCCAGGGTCACCACCGTTAAACCACCGGCGATGGCGATCCACGCCAACGGCAGCAACATGAATAAAGTCAAAAAGGGGTGCGACGCCAAGCTCAGTCCCAGCCACGACGGCGACTCGAATAAAATGACCAGGGCCAACAGCAATCCCACGAAGCAGGCGGACCAGAGCCACCACCGCCCGCAATGCACCCATGGGAGCGATTGTCGCCAGCGGCCCCACTGAAGCCAATCGCGCAAGCGCGGACCTAGATGCACCAGCAGCAACGGGGTCACGGTGGTGATGCCGATAAAGTCGCCGATCAGCCAGTGAAGCCAGGCTTCGGGCAATTCACCGGAGGTGACGGAACCGGCGTGCAGCATTCGCGCCACGCCGACGCCCGCCGCCAGCAGACTGCCCAGCAGGGCCAGGCCCAAAAACCGGCCGGCGTGAGCCGGATCGGCAAAATTATTATGGGGCCGACCGGCGTTCCAAGCCCGCAGCAACAGCGCCGCCAACAGATAGACGACCACGGGAGCCAGCGCGCCTTCCAGACAAGGACCCAGCGACGATTGCGAGGGTGAGAAGGGCGAGGGCGCGGTTACCCATAGCAACACGCTCAGCGTAGCCTCGGTCAGCAACACCGGCGGAAACGCTCGCCAGCCGAAGGTCAGCAGCACAAAAAAGCGCAACCCCGCCGGTGGATACCACAAGCTAATCTGGTTGCCGAAGGCCCCGAGCACCGAGGCGCTGAACCAGGCGGCGTACCAGGCAACGAAATAGACGAGCCAGAACGCCGACAATCGCCGCTGCTCCGGTCTCCAGCGCCGGAAAAATCCCGGATGGTCTTCGGCTGGGAGACCGGATGATGTTGTAGCATCGGAAAGCTTCCGCATGGTTTCGCAGGGTCTTGCAAAGGGATCGGTAGTGGGTGGACGCTTCGATTCCGGCATGGTGACCGCAACCACAACCGCCCTGGCCGGTCATAATCCATCATCGCCGTCGACCGGAACCGCTCCTAAAATAGCAGTTTTATCTAAAAAGATACACCATGAACCCATTACCGTTGATCATCCTTTGCACCTGCCCGGACCTGGCCACCGCCGAACACATCGCCGAAACCGTGGTCGGCGAGCGGCTGGCCGCCTGCGTCAATATCGTGCCGGGCCTTGCCTCGATCTATCGCTGGGAAGGTCAAATGCAGCGCGATACCGAACTGTTGCTACTGATCAAAACCCATCGGACGATCTACCCGTCGCTGGAAGCGCGCATCCGCGAACTGCACCCCTACCAGCTACCGGAGATCATCGCCCTGCCGATTCAGGCCGGATCGGCCGCCTACCTGGCTTGGATCGCGGACAGCACGGGAGCGTCAGGATGAAGCGATCGTTCCCGGCGTGGCCCTGGCTGGCGTTGTCGCTGGCGCTGCTGGCCGGACCAGCGGCAGGCGGGCTGTTCGACCGCTGGGACGATTCGTCCCAGGAGCGGATTCTCGAAGCCGATCAAGCGTTCCAGTTGACCGTCAGCGCGCCCGACCCGCTGACCATCGAGGCTCGCTGGATCATCGCGCCCGGCTATTATCTGTACCGCGATAAATTCCGCCTGGGCCTGCTGGACGCCCAGGGCATCACGATCGCCGGGGTGGAGATCCCGCCTGGCGAGCCGAAGGACGATCCGTATTTTGGCCGACAGCAAGTCTTTCACGGCGAAGCGGTTGGCGTCGCCCGGCTGCGACGCGAACCGCTCGGCGCGCAAACCGTGCGGGTCAAGGCCGACTATCAAGGTTGCGCCGAAATTGGGATCTGCTATCCGCCGCTGAGCCAGACGGTCAGCGTGGCCCTGCCGGCGAACGCCCCTCGCCCGCCGGTGGGAGAGGGAGCGGGGGCGAGAATCGAAAAGCTGGCAACCACCGCCCCCGCCCCGCCCCCCGCGCCCGATCCCGCAAGACAAGGAACCGAACGCGACGAGGCCGAACCGGACCGGTTGGCGCGGCTGTTGCGCGAACAGCGGTTCCTGGCGATTCCCGCGTTTCTCGGCTTCGGTCTGCTGCTGGCATTCACGCCCTGCGTGTTTCCCATGGTGCCGATCCTGTCCAGCCTGATCGCCGGGCAAGGCTCGAACCTGACCCGTAGCCGAGCCCTTCGGCTGTCGCTGACCTATGTGCTGGCGATGGCGGCGACCTACACCGTTGCCGGCGTGCTGGCGGCGCTACTGGGGCGCAACATCCAGGCGTGGTTCCAGCATCCCTGGGTGATCGGCGCGTTCAGCGGCCTGTTCGTGCTGCTGGCGCTGTCCATGTTCGGCCTGTACGAGATGCGGCTGCCGGCCGATCTGCAATACCGGCTGGTGGAGTGGAGCAACCGCCAGCGCGGTGGCCAGCACGCCGGGGTAGCGGTGATGGGTCTGTTGTCGGCGCTGATCGTCAGCCCCTGCGTGGCCCCGCCGCTGATCGGCGCCCTGACCTTTATCGCGGTAACCGGTGATGTCGCGCTGGGCGCGGCGGCGCTGTTCGCCCTGAGTCTGGGCATGGGTGCGCCGCTGCTGGCCATCGGCGCTTCCGCCGGTCACTGGCTGCCGCATGCCGGCCACTGGATGGAGCGGGTCAAGGCCGTGTTTGGCGTGCTGCTGCTGGCGGTGGCGCTGGGGCTGCTGGAGCGCATCCTGCCGGCGGCGACAGGCATGGTGCTCTGGGCGACGCTGCTGATCGTCACCGCGACCTACATGGGCGCGTTACAACCGGTCGTGCATGGCGCGCCGGCTTGGCGCACCCTGGTCAAGGGGCTGGGACTGGTACTGTTGATCTACGGTATCCTGCTGCTGGTCGGAGTAGCCGCCGGTGGTCGCGATCCCTGGCAGCCGCTGCGCGGAGCGAGTTTCGCGGCCAACGCCGCCCCTGCTTCGCAACCGCTGTCGTTCCGCCGGGTCAAGACCGTGGCCGAGGTGGAAGGGGCGGTGCGCGAAGCCGTCGGTCGTCCCGTCATGCTGGATTTTTACGCCGACTGGTGCGCGAGTTGCAAGGAACTGGAGCGCGAAACCTTCGCCGATTCCGGGGTGCGAGCGGCGTTGACCGGCCTGGTGACGCTTCAGGCCGATGTTACGGCCAACGACGCCGCCGATCGAGCATTATTGCAACGCTTCGGCGTCATTGGCCCGCCAGCGATTTTATTCTTCGGCCCGGATGGCCAGGAACGCCGCGAACGGCGGTTGGTGGGATTCATGGCGGCGGGACCGTTCAGCGCCCATCTGCGATCGGTTCTGGGACGCCAGAACTGATCCTTGGCTGAAATTTGCAGCGAACATGCCGGTATCAGAGGCGAAATTCTGTCTTTCCAACTGGACAAGCGGCAAGGGCTCATGCAGAATCGCGCCCCTTGATTGACTAGGATTCCTGTTTGACTCATGGCTAAGCTGCTGTTGCTGAACGGACCCAACCTGAATCTGCTGGGAACCCGGGAACCGGGCGTCTACGGCTCCACCACTCTCGCCGACATCGAACAACGCTGCGCGGAACTGGCCCGGACACTGGGATCCCATGAACTGAGCTGCTTCCAAAGCAACGCCGAGCACGAGTTGCTCGACCGCATCCACGCCGCTCGCCGGGAAGACATCGCCTTCATCGTGATCAATCCCGCCGCCTTCACTCACACCAGCGTGGCGCTGCGCGATGCCTTGCTGGGGGTTGGCATCCCGTTCGTCGAGGTGCATCTGTCCAACGTGTTCGCCCGCGAGCCGTTCCGCCACCACTCCTATCTGTCCGATATCGCCGTCGGCGTGATCAGCGGGCTGGGCGCACAGGGTTACGAATTGGCGTTGTGCGCCGCCGACCGTTACCTCGCCACGCCAAGGTAACCACCATGCCGATGGATATCCGCAAGATCAAGAAGCTTATCGAGCTGCTCGAATCCTCGGCCGTGGCCGAAATCGAAATCAGGGAAGGCGAGGACTCGGTGCGCATCAGCCGCCATCCCCAAGGCGGCGCTTCGGTCATGATGCCCTCGCAACCCGTCTGGGCCACACCCGCGGCCTACGGTTTCGCCCCTCCCGCGCCCGCCATGCCGATCCCCACGTCGCCCGTTCCACCCGCCGCGCCGGCCACGGACATCGATGCGATCCAGAGCCACGCGCTGCGCTCGCCGATGGTGGGCACCTTCTACCGCTCCGCCGCGCCCGGTTCCAAGCCGTTCGTCGAGATCGGCCAGCACGTCAATGCCGGCGACCCGGTCTGCATCATCGAAGCGATGAAGATGTTCAACCAGATCGAGGCCGACCGCGCCGGCACGGTGACCCGCATCCTGGCCGAGAACGGTCAGCCGGTCGAATACGACCAGCCACTGCTGCTCATCGAATAGCTGCGCCATGCTCGAAAAAATCGTCATCGCCAACCGCGGCGAAATCGCCCTGCGCATCCTGCGCGCCTGCCGGGAACTCGGCATCCGCACCGTCGCCGTGCATTCCACGGTGGATCGCGAACTCAAGCACGTGCGCTTGGCCGACGAAACGGTCTGCATCGGCCCGCCGCCGGCTACCGACAGCTATCTGAACATGCCGGCGATCATCAGCGCCGCCGAGGTGACCGACGCGGTAGCGATCCATCCCGGCTATGGCTTCCTGTCGGAAAACGCCGATTTCGCCGAGCGGGTCGAGCAGAGTGGCTTCATCTTCATCGGCCCCCGTCCGGACACCATCCGGCTGATGGGCGACAAGATCTCGGCGATCAAGGCGATGAAGAAGGCTGGCGTACCCTGCGTGCCTGGGTCGGACGGGCTGCTGGGCGATGATGACCAGGAGAATTTGCGCATCGCTCGCGACATCGGCTACCCGGTCATCATCAAGGCGGCTGGCGGCGGCGGCGGGCGCGGGATGCGCGTGGTCCACGGCGAGGCCGCGCTGCTGACCACCCTCGACCTGACCCGCAGCGAGGCCAACGCGGCGTTCGGCAATCCGACCGTGTACATGGAAAAGTACCTGGATCATCCCCGCCACGTCGAAATCCAGGTGCTGGCCGATTCGCATGGCCACGCCATCCATCTGGGCGAGCGCGACTGCTCGATGCAGCGCCGTCACCAGAAGGTGATCGAGGAGGCCCCGGCGCCGGGCGTTAGCACCGAGCAGCGCCGCCGCATCGGCCAGATTTGCGTCGAGGCTTGCCAGCGCATCGGCTATCGCGGCGCGGGGACTTTCGAGTTTCTGTACCAGGACGGCGAGTTTTACTTCATCGAAATGAACACCCGGGTGCAGGTCGAGCACCCGGTTACCGAACTGATCACCGGGGTGGACATCGTCAAGGAGCAGTTGCGCATCGCCGCCGGCGAGCCGCTCGGCTACCGCCAGGATCAGATCCGCATTCACGGCCACGCCCTCGAATGCCGGCTGAACGCCGAGGACCCGGACACCTTCGCGCCCTCGCCGGGCACGATCACCCAGTACCACCCGCCGGGCGGGCCGGGCATTCGAGTGGATTCCCATCTCTACAACGGCTACCGGGTGCCGCCGAACTATGATTCGCTGGTGGGCAAGTTGATCGCTCACGGCGAAACCCGCGCCGCCGCCATCGCCCGGATGCGCAACGCCTTAGCCGAACTGGTGATCGAGGGCATCAAGACCAACGCTTCCCTCCACCGGCGTATCCTCGGCGACGCCCGCTTCGTCGCCGGTGGCGCTGACATTCACTATCTGGAACGGCAACTACTCGAAGCCCGCTGACCGGCTCCGCGCGGCTGGGGCGTGACGGTTTGGGAACGGATGCGCTAATGTTCCAATATGGAATTCGATGCTTTCAACCTCAAAGCGGCGGTTATCCACCGATTAACGCGGATAATTCCAAGAGATATTTTTGACGGACACGTCACCTTCCAGGCGAATGACTTAGTGTCGGCAAGTGCCTAAGAAGATAAAGAAACATCTGCATACATCCGCGGATAACCACTTTTTTAGGCTCGAGGTTTTCCGTGCCCTCCGTGGACAAAATATCCCATGAGCGACGCCACCACCGCCCCTTGGCTGCAACTGACTCTCGAAGCTATCGACCACGCTCCCGAGCAACTGGAAGACGCCCTGCTGCAAGCTGGCGCACTGGCGGTGACGCTGGAGGACGCCGGCAACCAACCGGTGCTGGAGCCGGCGCCGGGCGAAACTCCGCTGTGGGCACGCACCCGCGTCACCGGCCTGTTCGACGCCCAAACCGACATCGAGGTGATCAAGGGGCAACTGCGCCGCTTCCTGCGCGCTTCCCCCCTGTCGGAATGCCGGCTGACCGCGCTGGAGGAGCGGGACTGGGTGCGCGCCTGGATGGACCATTTCCACCCGATGCGGTTCGGCCAGCGGCTATGGGTTTGCCCGACCGGGCAGACGCCGCCCGACCCGCAAGCAGTCAACATCCGGCTGGACCCCGGTCTGGCCTTTGGCACCGGCACCCATCCAACCACCGCGCTGTGCCTGGAATGGCTGGACGGCGCGGACCTGACGGAAAAAAGCGTACTGGATTATGGCTGTGGCTCCGGAATCCTGGCCATCGCCGCCGCCAAGTTGGGCGCGCGCCGGGTTTGGGCGGTGGATATCGACCCCCAGGCGTTGCTGGCCAGCGATGACAACGCCTCCGAAAACGAGGTCGAAGACCACATCGAATTGACCAGCCCCGCCGGGCTGCCGGAGGGGCTGCGCGTGGATATTCTGCTGGCGAATATCCTGGCCGGGGTGCTGGTGCGACTGGCGCCGACATTCGGCCAGCGGGTCAAGCCGGGCGGGCGATTGGTGCTGTCCGGTATTCTCGAATCGCACGCCGACGCGGTGCAAACCGCCTTCAGCCGCGATTTCACCTTTGGCCCCCACCAGCAACGGGAAGACTGGGTGTTGCTGGCGGGTGTTCGGCGGGGAACGGCGGGGCAACCGCATCAAACCGTGGCGGGATGAGCGCCACGCGAGCGTGGAGACAGATCCACGGGTAAAACCCGCTGGCGAAAGCGTCGCCAGCGGCCAGGATGGAACCTTGGGAACCGTATGGGAACCCCTCGCCCGCTAGCGGGCGAGGGGCAGGGGCGAGAGCGTCCTTTCAACGAGTTAGCCTCGCAAAAGGCCGTACAAAAACGCCTCTTAGAACAGTTTGAGGACGTAACCCAGCAGCGCGGCGGCTGATCCCAAAACGGCGACGAGCGCCAAGACCAGCGCCAATGTGGCGCGCGAGGCCGCCGATCCGCCTCCTTGGGCCGCCAGATTGGCCGAGGACTGTTGCACGGTGCGCTCGGCGGTTTCCCGGGCAATGGTTTCGATCACGGGTTGGATTCCGGAGCGGACCACCTGGATGATCTGCTGCTTGAACTCCGGGGTTCCGGTGATCATGCCGAGCGTTTCCCGAGTCTTGTTGCCGACCTGCTCGTCGATCTGCTTGAGCAGTTCGTCCCGATTGATTTCCAGACCACGGGCGACGTTACGCTGGGAAACCCCCTCGCTGACCTCGCGGGCAGCCTGTTCGGCCACAGCCCGGGCGCTTTCCTGCGCGGCGGTGCGCGCGGTCTTCTCGGCGGTGCCGCGGGCGATTTCGGTAGCGACCTGCTTGGCGGCCTCCTGCGCGGCCCGCACCGCCGCATGCGCGGCCCGCCGACCCAAATCCTCGGCTACGCCGCGCGCGGTTTGCAAGGCGATTTCCCGCGCCAAGTTGGGCACCAACTCCTGGATGATGTCGCGAGACACCTTTTCGGCGGCCGCCCAGGCCGCGCGTTCGGCGATTTGCTCCACCGCGCCGGTGGAGACAGCGGTGGCCTCGGCAGCCGGAGCGATGATCGGAACCGCAGTGGGGGGTGGAGCCGGCGGAGCCGGCGGGGGCGCTTTTTCGACCACGGTAGGCGTGGGAACCACCGGCGCTGGCGGCGTGGCGGGCGCTTCCACGACGATAGCCGCGCCCCCCTCGCCGACCATGCGCAATGCCTCATCGAGTTGTTCCGGCGTGTAGGGCTTGGACAGAAAACCGACCGCGCCGCTATTCTTGGCGTCCCGCTTGTCCTCGTCGGTGGCGTTGGCGGAACACATGACGATGGGCGGTGAACCCTGGAGATTCTGGCTGGTGACGGTTCGGCTGGTTTCGAAGCCATCCATCCCTGGCATCATGACATCCATGAAGATAATGTCGGGTTTCTTGGTGTCCAGGTACTTGATGCAATCCTCGCCCGATCCGACCCAATCAACCTCGACGCCGCGGTCGAGCAACAGCTTGCGCAAGGTTACGTGGGCCACCCTGGAATCATCCACCACCAGCGCCTTTTTGATATTCATGCAGGCCTCCTACGGCATGAGAAGCGTTGTTCCACGCGATGCATCGCGGTTCCAGACCGTTCAAGTATTTTTGATCGGTGGTGGTCTCCAGTGCGCTCACTGGAGACCATGGCCAAGCTTGTCGGGTGATCGGCGCGAGATTTACCCAGTCATGCGCCCGAGAACCCTCTAATCCACGGTTAATAATACTTTAAGCCAAATCCATCCGGGGAACCATGCCACGAAGAGAACCCGGCACGCATTGTTCGTTCCTCCACGACGGTCGTGCATCATTCAACCATCGGAGTAGTCCCCGATCGAGCAAAGCGGCCAAAACCCGCGCGGGAGGCCCAACGAGCCTTCCGCGTTCGCTCAGGGCCGGTCGTCCGCCGTCTCCTTGGCCCGCGGCAACAGATCCTCGCGACTGATGCCCAGATACAGAGCGGTGGCGCTGGCGATGTAGATGGACGAATAGGTGCCGACCACGATGCCGACGATCATGGCGACCGAGAAGCCGTGCATCACCACCCCGCCGAAGAAGTACATCACGATGACCGACAACAAGGTGACGAAACTGGTCATGATGGTGCGCGACAGGGTCTCGTTGATCGAAAGATTCATGATCTCCTGCGCCGAACCCTTGCGCCGCTTGCGGAAGTTCTCGCGGATGCGGTCCAGCACTACCACAGTGTCGTTGACCGAGTAGCCGATCACCGCCAGCACCGCCGCCAGCACCGTCAGATCAAACTCGATCTGGAACAGCGAAAACCAGCCGACGGTGAAGAGTACGTCGTGGACCGTGGCGGCGATGGTGCCGACCGCCAGTCGCCATTCGAAGCGAAACATGACGTAGAGCAGGATGCCGGCGAGCGCGCCCAGCGCCGCCAGCCCGCCCTGTTCCACCAGTTCCTGACCGACCTGCGGCCCGACGAACTCCGCCCGCGCCAGCGTGACGCCCGCGCCGCCCTTCGCGCTTTGCAGAGCGTGCAGCACGTCGTTGCTCAGGGTGGCGGCGTTGCCCTGCCCGCCGCGGGGCGGAATGCGGATCAGCACGTCGCGCGAGGTGCCGAAATGCTGGGTCTGGGCGTCGCCGAAGCCGGCCTTGGCCAAGGTCTCGCGGACTTTGGGGATTTCCATCGGTTGCGGGTACTGCACCTCAATGACCGTACCGCCGGTGAAATCCAGTCCCAGGCTCATGCCCCGGACCAGCAGCGAACCGACCGCGATCAGCAGCACCGTAACGGACCAAATCATCGCCAGCTTGCGCCAGCGCAGAAAATCAATGTTGGTGTTGTAAAGACTGAATCGTCCCATAATCGTGTCCCGCTCCACTCAGACGGTCAGTTTTTGCAGCTTGCGGCCGCCGTAGATGAGATTGACCAGCGCCCGCGACCCGACAACCGCCGTGAACATCGAGGTCAGGATGCCGATGCTGAGCGTGACGGCGAAGCCCTTGACCGGGCCGGTGCCGAAACCGAACAACATGATGGCGGCGATCAGGGTGGTCAGGTTGGAGTCGAGGATGGTGTCGAACGCCCGGTCGAAGCCGGCGTGAATCGCCGCCTGTGGACTGTTGCCATTGCGCAGTTCTTCGCGGATGCGCTCGTAGATCAGCACGTTGGCGTCCACCGCCATGCCCATGGTCAGCACGATGCCGGCGATGCCGGGCAGGGTGAGGGTGGCTTGCAGCATGGACAGCGCGGCGATGAGCAGCACCACGTTGGCGGCCAGCGCGGCGGTGGCGATCAGGCCAAAGTATTTATAGCGCAGGGTCATGAACACGGCGATCACCAGCAACGCGATAGCGGCGGCGCGGAAGCCCTGGGCGATGTTTTCCTTGCCGGCGCTGGGGCCGACCGTGCGCTCCTCGATGATCTCGATGGGACTGGCCAGCGCCCCGGCCCGCAGCAGCAGGGCCAGATCGCGGGCCTCGCGAGTGCTGTCCAGACCAGTGATCTGGAAACGCCGGCCCAAGCGGTCGCGGATGGTGGCGACGTTGATCACTTCCTCGACGGTGTAGGCGGTTTTCTTCAACTCGCCGTCCACCCGCTTGGTCTCGGTCTTGTTCTCGATGAACACCACGCCCATGCGCTTGCCGATGTTACCCTTGGTGCCGTCTTCCATGCGCTTGGCGCCCTTGCCGTCCAGGGTGACGTACACCGCTGGCCCGCCGCTCTGCTGGTCGATCCCGGAGGCGGCGTCGACGATGGAGTCGCCAGTCAGCATCACCCGCTTTTGCAACAGCACCGGCTGGCCGTCGCGGTCCTTGTACAGCCGCGAATTGATGGGCGCGCGACCGGTCGTGGCGGCCTGGTTCCAGTCGTTCTCTTCGTCCGCCAAGCGAAATTCCAGGGTGGCGGTGGCGCCGAGAATTTCCTTGGCGCGGGCGGTGTCCTGCACGCCGGGGAGTTGCACCACGATGCGGTCACTGCCCTGCTGTTGAATGATCGGCTCGGCCACGCCCAGCTCGTTGACCCGGTTGCGCAGGGTGGTGATGTTCTGTTGCAGGGCGAAATCGCGCTTTTCGCGGATTTCCGGTTCGCCGAGGGTCAGCCGGAGGCTGAGCGGCCCCGGTTCGTCCTGTTGCAGGTTCGCCAGATTTTTGCGCAGCGCCTGAGCCGCCTTGTCGCGTTCGGCCTCATCCTTGAATTCCACCTGCACGCCGCCGCTCGCGGCGCGGCCCACCGAGGCATACTGCGCTTTCTCGTTGCGCAACTGGACGCGAATCTCGTCAACGTAGCTATCCTCGATCTGCTTGATGGTGGCGTCCATGTCCACCTGCATCAGGAAATGCACGCCGCCGCGCAGGTCGAGGCCAAGATACATCGGATTCAGGCCCATGGCCCGCAGGAAGCCCGGAGCCGACGAAGCCAAGTTCAGGGCAACGATGTAGTCGCGACCCAACCGGTCCTTGAGGATGTCGGCGGCCTTGAGCTGCAACTCGGTGTCGGGGAAGCGGATCAGCAGGCGACCATCATCCAATTCCAACCGCTTGTGGGACAGCTTGTCCGCGTCGAGGAGGGCGGCGACCCGGTTCTGGAACGCCGCGTCGACGGCAATGTTGGCGCGGGCGCCGGAAATCTGTACGGCGGGGTCTTCGCCGAACAGGTTGGGCAACGCGAAGATCAGGCCCCAGAGCATCACTAGGCCGATCAGCAGGTATTTCCACCAGGGATATTGATTGAGGGTGTACGGAGTGGACATAACGCAGTGGTTCCCGCCAGCCGTCGGACGGCGCGCTGGCGCTGGATTAGAGATTGCCCTTGTAGGTACCCTTGGGCATCAGCGATCCCACGGACGCCTTCTGAATTTTGATCTGCACCCCCTCGGCGATTTCCACTTGCATGAAATTCTCGCCGATCTCGGTGACGCGGCCCAGCACGCCGCCGCCGGTCACGATCTCGTCGCCTTTTTTGAGTCCCTCAACCATCTGCTTGTGTTCCTTGGCGCGCTTGGTCTGCGGGCGGATCAACAGGAAGTAGAACGCCGCGATCAGGATGATGGGGAACAGCAGGTTCATCAAACCCATTTCGGTGCCGCCGGGGGCGCCGCCAGTCTGGGCCAGGGCGACGGGGATCAGGAAATTCAGAATACTGTCCATGCAAATGCCTCGTTGATTGTTCGCCACGCTCTGGGATCCTACGGAACGGCGCCGCTAGCGTCGGCGGTCGGAAAAACGCGGGGCGGGCGATGGGAACCATTATCAAAGCTCGGCATTATACACGGGCGATGGAAGTTGCCCGCAGTTTTCACAAAACCCGCCGCGATTTCCATGGTGACGCGGGTGGTGGAGCCGCCAGCCTGGAAACGGCCGCTTCCAGGCCAGGAAGCGGCAGCCCGACCCTATTGACCCCGGCTGATCCACACCTCGGCGCTGGCGGCTTGGCCGGTTTGATCCAGCACGGTGATCCGCGCCAGCCCCACGCCGTCCGGGGACCAGAATGCGTCCCGTCGCCACGGGTCCGTCGCCAACGGCCGACCGTTCACCAACCAGCGCAACGGCCTGACCCCCCCCCTGGCCGCCAGCGGCAGTTCAGCCAGCGCGCCGCCGCGTTCCGGCAATTCCACTGTCGAGCTGGCCACCGGAAAGATGAGAGCGAGCGACGGAACACTGATCGTATCCGTCGCCGGCCGGGTGCGAAAATAGCGCAATCGCTCCGGCAACTGGTCGCGGCCGACCTGAAGGACGCCCAAGGGCGGCGCGACGGTTCGGGCCGCCGGCTCCGGCAGCAGGTCGAACACCCGAAACAGCAGTGGCGCGGCGGTGTTGCGGCCATAGTAGCCGGGGCTGGGCGAACCGTCCGGCCGCCCGACCCACGCGCCCACCGTGTAATCGGCGTCGAAGCCCAGCGCCCAGGCATCGCGGAAGCCGTAGGACGTGCCGGTTTTATAGGCGATGGCGCGCGGCCGGGCGATGCTGGCCGGCCCGACCGCGTTTTGTGGGATCGGCCCATGGCGCAGGATGTCCTCCAGATACCAGCAGGCCGCTTCCGAAAGCAAATTCTGGCCGGGCTGCTCGGGATCGGTGGGACCGAACCGCAGCGGCGCGACCACGCCGCCGTTGGCGAAACCGGCGTACAGCGTCACCAGTTCTTCCAAGGTCATGCCCACTCCGCCCAGCGCCAGCGGCAGCCCTGGCTGAGGATGCGCGGCGCTCCAGTGCAACGGCAGGCCAACCTCGCGCAAGCGCGCCGCCAGCCGCGCCGGCCCCACCTGCTCCAGCACCGCCACCGCCGGGATGTTCAGCGACTGTTGCAAGGCCTCGCGCACCGTCAACTGCCCGGCGTAGGTGTTGCGGAAATTGGTGGGGCTGTAGTCGCCGAAGCGGGTGGGCACATCCTCGATCAGGGTTTCGGGATGGATCAGCAGATCGTCGAACCCCAAGCCGTAGACCAGCGGTTTCAGCGTCGAACCCGGCGAGCGCACTGCCCGGACCATGTCCACTTGGCCGGCGCGACGCGGATCGCGAAAATCGCTGGCCCCGATGTAGGCCAGCACCCGCCGGTCGCGGTGAGCGACCACCAGGATCGCCAAGCTGCTCTCCGGTTCCAGCGCAGACTGCTGCTGGCGGGCCAGCGTTTCCAGGGTTTGCTGCAAGCCCCGGTCGATGAAGGTGGGGTGAAGCGTCGCGGCTGGCCGGGAAGCCCGCAGTCGGTCGGCGAGATGGGGCGCCAGGAAGGGCAAGGAGCGCAATCGGGCCGGTAGCGGTTCCTGCCGGGCTTCCTCGACCTGCCGCCCAGTCAGCACCCCAAGCTGGCCCATGCGCGCCAGCACTTTGTCGCGCGCCGCCCGCGCCCGGTCGGGAAAGCGATCCGGCCGCAGCCGCGCCGGGGCTTGCGGCAGCACCACCAGCAGCGCCGCTTCCGCCGCCGTCAGCCGGGTGGGTTCCTTGCCAAACCAGGCCAGGGACGCCGCACGCACGCCTTCCAGATTGCCGCCGAACGGCGCCAGCGTCAGGTAGAAACTCAGGATGTCGTCCTTGGCATGGCGCCGCTCCAGTTGCAGGGCGCGCAGCATCTCGCCGAGCTTGCCGGCCAGATCGCGCTCGTGCGGTTCCAGCAATCGGGCGGCCTGCATGGTCAGGGTTGAGGCGCCCGATACGACCCGACCGTGGCTCAACCACTGTCCCAGCGCCCGCGCCGCCGCCAGTGGGTCCACGCCAGGATGAGCCGAAAACCGCTGGTCTTCGTAAGCCCGCAACATCCGCAGATAGAGCGGATCGACGTCCTCGGGCCGCGCTGGCAACCGCCAGACGCCCGGCGCCGTGGCGAACGCACGCAGGATTCGGCCCTGACGGTCCAGCGCCAGCATCGAGGTTTGGCGGGCGCGATCCAGCGACGGCGGCAACGCTGCGTCCAGCGCTAGCAGCAGGCCGATCGCCGGGATCAGCAGCGCGAACCCGCGGACGAAACGAGGGGGGAAGCGAATGAAACGGCGGAACCAACGCATGAGCGACTCCGCGATACGCCTGGTTCGACCGCCGGCGCCACCCTCCTTTACCGAGCAGCCACCGGCTAGCGGTGGCGTCCGCCCCGCGCGTTGGTCGGCGCCCGTTCCTCGTTCACCTTCAGGCGCTGGCCGCGCAATTCCCGGCCGTTGAGCGCGCCGATGGCGGCGCGGGCCTCGTGGCCTTCCATCTTGACGAAGCCGAAACCGCGACAGAGGCCGGAAAACACATCCCGGGTCAGTCGCAGCCCGTGAACTCGCCCGTAGGCGGCGAATAAGTCCGTCACCTCCTGTTCGGTAGCGTCCGAAGGCAGATTGCCAATGAAGACGGTTTTCATGCACGGTCTCCTGTAGTCGCGACCCGCCGGGGCGGGTTATGGTGATGGCGTCGCCGGGACGAATCCCCGGACACGGTTTCCGAGCGCGCGGGCCAGCGCGGAGGCGACGACGCCGGTCGCTCTCCGGTCGGCGGGCCAGCACGATGAGTCGGGTGACGCCGCGCGCCGGGCGCGACCGGCGCGGGCGACCGGCGCCCGCCGCTGGGCGCGAATCCTTCGACCACCGACGACGGCAATTGTCGGCCCAGCAGCCGCTGGATACCGTGCAGGCGCGAGACCTCGTCGGCGCTGACCAGCGAAACCGCCAGTCCGGCGTGGCCCGCGCGGCCGGTGCGGCCAATACGATGGACGTAGTCCTCCGGTACGTGCGGTAGCTCGTAATTCACCACCCGCGGCAACTGGACGATATCCAGGCCGCGGGCGGCGATGTCGGTGGCCACCAGCACCTGAATCCGGCCCTGCTTGAAATCGTCCAGGGCGCGGGTGCGCGCCGACTGGCTCTTGTTGCCGTGCAGGGCAGCGGTGCGAATGCCGTCGCGTTCGAGTTGGCGGCTCAGCCGGTCGGCACCGTGCTTGGTACGGGTGAACACCAGGGTCGCGTCGCGCTCGCCAGCGCTCAGCAGATGGCTGAGCAGGGCGGCCTTGTGCTCCGAATCCACCGGATGCACCTGCTGCTCCACCCGGTCGGCGGGCGCGTTGCGCGGAGCCACGTCGATCACTGCCGGATCGTGCAGAAAATCGCCCGCCAACTGGCGGATCGGCTCGGCGAAGGTGGCCGAGAACAGCAGGGTCTGCCGCCGCTTGGGCACCAGCGCCAACAGGCGCCGGATCGCTGGCAGGAAGCCCAGGTCCAGCATCCGGTCGGCCTCGTCCAGCACCAGAATTTCGACCCCGGCCAGACTGACGGTTTTTTGGCTCAGGTGATCCAGCAACCGCCCTGGCGTGGCGACCAGGACGTCGACCCGGCGGCGCAAGGCGTCGAACTGTGGTCCCATGCTGACGCCGCCGACCAGCAGCGCGGTGCGGGGCGCGACGTGGCGGCCATAAACACGCACGCTGTCGGCGATCTGGGCGGCCAGTTCGCGGGTCGGGGTCAGCACCAGGGCGCGCGGCCGACCGGCGGGTAGCACCCGACCCTCGTGAATTTGCAGGCGCTGCAACAGCGGCAGGGTGAAGGCGGCGGTCTTGCCGGTGCCAGTCTGGGCAGCGGCGAGCAAATCGCGCCCGGCCAGAATCATGGGAATGGCTTGAGATTGAATCGGGGTGGGCGCGGTATAGCCCTGGGCGGCAACGGCGCGCGCCAGGTCAGCGACCAGGCCGAGAGCAACAAATGGCATTAACAACTCCTGAATCCGCCTGCCCATGCGTGATGCATGGAACCGGTCCAGGCAGAATGATTTTGAATGGAGGGTAATCGGGGAGCCCCGGCAGGGGCGAACCACGGCGGGTTTGCGGGAGGAACAGGGGGTTGGGTAACCCGCCGGCGACAATTCCAGGAGGAACGACAGGAACCTCAGGGCGCGAACCGGACCGCGCCGCGACAAACTCGGCGCCGAATGTACCACGCTTCGCGTGATTTACCTAATTCCGACAGGATGGAGCGCGAAGCGTGACGGGCGCGGGCATCAAGCGGAACTAGAGTTTTCGTCCCCTTGGCCAATACGTTCACGGCATTGTAGAAGCAAAAACCCCAGCAGGGCTACCGGTGAGTCCAGCGGCGGGAACCACGCCGGATGGACCTACCCCGCCGTTTGCCGGGGCCAACAAAATATAACGCCATCCAAGCGCCGGGGGGTCGGATCCTGCCGACCGGTCGAAACCCCGGCGGCGCGCGTCAGAGCCTGCTGAGTTGCGCGTTGATCGCGCCGTTCAGACGTTGAATCCAGCCGTTGTAGTTGCTGTGGATGTTGACGCCATCATAATTGAGGTTTTGGCTATCCCGGTAGATGATGCTGTAGCTGGTCCGATTATACGGAATATCGATCTGGGCCACGTGGTCACGAAGGACGAGCGTACCGACAATCAGCCCGGGTTTGACATCCTTCATCTGCCAGCCCAGCGACACCCCCGCCTGCTGGATGGCGTCGCGCACGTCCCTCAGGCTATAGCCGCTCGTGCTGGTGCTGATCGGCGCGCCTTCGACATTGTAAACTGGATTGCTGTTGCAACCCACCAGCGCCAAGGCCAGGATGCCAACGAGCGCGAGCCATGTTTTAACTTTCATGTTTTCCCCCCGTTTCTTTGGTGTTGCAAAAAGTTTCCTCGTTAACCGTAGGTAATGGTAGTAGTCGCAGGGAACGTAGTAAACCCAGAGGGTACAGGCCGCGCCTTAACAGCGACCACGCCACCAAATCCACAATGCGCAGCGTATCCCGCCAAGGTCGGTAGTGGCTGGGGCGGCCCTGGGCGTGGTAAATCGTTGCGATGGCGACCACTCTTGGATAGCGCCGCTGGCGACCCGCCTGCATCAGCAGGGCGCTTTCAAAGGCGAAACCGTGCCGCCCCGGTTCGGGTCCGCTCGCCCGGCGCAGAAACTCGGCCGGATACAGCCGGAAGCCAGACTGGGTATCGGGAATCGGGCAACCGGCCGCCCAGGACACCCAGAAATCGGCCATGCCATTGGCGAAGCGCCGCAATCGGGGCGCGGCTTCGCGGCCTTCCAGGCGGGCGGCGATGATGGGGCAACCGGGCCAGCGCTGGTGGGCTGCCAGCAGTTTCGGAATATCCTCGGGGCGATGCTGGCCGTCGGCGTCCAGGGTGATGACCGCCTCTGCGCCCTGCTCCACCGCGGTTTGCATCCCACGCCACAGGCTGGCGCCCTTGCCCTGATTGTCCGGCTGGCGCACCACCACCGCGCCCGCCGCCTCCGCTTGCGCGACGGTCTCGTCGCGGGAACCGTCGTCCACCACCAACACCCGCTCCACCTGATGCCGGGCGCGGCGAACGACGTCAGCAATGGTGGCGGCTTCGTTGTAGGCGGGAATGACGACGGCGATGGTCATCGGTGGTGCTCAGACGATGCCGCCGTTGAGACCGATGATCTGCCCGGTCAGGTAACTCGCTTCCCTGGACGCCAGGAATCCGACCAGATCGGCGACTTCGCCCGGCGTTCCCGCGCGCCGCATCGGCACCAGGGTTTTGATCGTCGCCGCGTCGAACGCTGTTTCCGCGGCCTGCCCGGCGATGATGCCCGGCGCGATGGCGTTGACCGTGATCCCGCGCGAGGCCAATTCCAGCGCTAGCGCCCTGGTCGCGCCGTGCAGACCGGCCTTGGCGGCGGCGTAATTGGTCTGGCCGCGATTGCCGGTCACGCCGGCCAGCGAGGAGATGTTGACGATGCGGCCCCAGCGGGTGGCTATCATCGGCAACAGCAACGGTTGGGTCACGTTGAAGAAGCCGTGCAGGCACACGTCGATCACCCGCCGCCACTGCGCTGACGACATGCCCGCCATGGGCGCGTCGTCGTGAACGCCGGCGTTGTTGACCAGTACCTGAATCGGTCCGGCCACGAGCAGTTCGGTCACAATCCGGCGAGTCTGATCCTCGTCGGCGACATCGAATGCCGCCACTTCCGCCGAACCGCCCGTGATCCGAATAGCGTCCACGGCCGCCGCCGCCCGTTCGGGATGTTGGTAGGCGTGAACGATGACCTGCATCCCATCGCGCGCCAGCCGCTGACAGATGGCGCGGCCGATATCGCCGCTGCCGCCGGTGACCAGCGCCCGTTTCATGGCTCGATCTCCACGCTCAGGCTAACGCCACCGTCGGATAACACCACCCGTCCGGCCTTCCGCCGGGCGATGGCGCACAACAGGGGCAGTCCGCGCGCGGCGGGATTGCCGGCTCGCAATTGCTCCAAGCCCGCGTCATCCAGCCGGTTCGCCGGCTGGTTCGCGCCAGATTCCAGTCGCAGCGGCGCCAGCCGGTAATCCTGCGCTGGATTCAGCAACAGCGCCACGGCGAACGGCGCGACGATCATCCGTCGCTCCACCAGTGGAAACGGCGGCGGCAGATCGTAGGCGACCAGCAGCACCCGCGTCTGGTCCGCCCACGCTAGCGCCGCCGCTTCCCGCAGGCCGGCGGCGAAACTGTCATCGTAGGCGGACAGACTGAGCGAGGGTTGCATGCAACCTGTGGCAATGGCCCAATAACCGGCCGGGGTGTTGTGGACCGACTGATGAAAATGGGTCGGCGACACCGGCCGGTCGGGCTGGGTCAGCGCCACGCAGATTTTGTCCAGGATCTCGCTATCCCCACCCGAGGACGCGAACACCGTGCGCACCGCGCCAGCGTCGATATCGGCCTGGGCCATCGCCTCCTGCGCGACCTGGAGCGCCAGCTTGATCGTGGCCGTGACGCGCCGCCGTTCGTTGGCTGGCAGCAGCGTGGCCATGGCCGCCGGCATCGGCTCGGCAACGTAGGGCCGTTGGCCGGTGAGCACCGCCTGGCTGGTGGTCCAACCGGCCAGTCCCGGAGCCATGAGACCCACGGCTTCCACGGCAAGCGGATTCATATGTCCCTCCGCCCGAACAGCAGGCTGCAATTGGTGCCGCCGAAACCGAAGGAGTTGCTCAGCGCCGTCCGCAGTGGGTGCTCCCGGTTTTCCAGCACCACGCCCGCGTCCAGTTTCGGATCGCGCTGGCGGGTATTGAGCGTGCCGGGAATCAGGCCGTGCTCCAGGCACAACGCGACGAACACTGCCTCGGTGACGCCCGCCGCGCCCAAAGTGTGCCCGGTCCAGCCCTTGGTGGAACTGCACGGCGTGTCCGGCCCGAACACCCGCGCTACCGCCCGATCCTCGGCGGCGTCGTTTAACGGCGTGGCGGTGCCGTGCAGGTTGATATAGTCCACCTGTTCCGGGAGAACCTCCGCCCGCGCCAGCGCCTGTTGCATCGCCAGCGTCGCCCCCGCTCCTTCGGGATGCGCGGCGGTCATGTGATACGCATCGCTGCTTTCGCCGTAACCGAGCAGGAGGACGCGATCGTCGCCGGGTTCGGCCCATTCCAGCAGCACGAATCCGGCCGCCTCGCCGACGTTCAAGCCGTCGCGTTCGACATCCCACGGCCGGCAGGGTTGGGTGGACGCCAGCCCCAGGGCGTTGAAGCCGTACAAGGTGGTCAGGCACAGACTGTCCACCCCGCCGACCACGGCGGCGTCGCAAAACCCCGCCCGCATCTGCCGCCAAGCGGACGCGAACGCCTTGGCGCTGGAGGAACAGGCGGTGGAGATCGCCATGGCCACGCCGGTCAAACCCAGCCAGCGCCGGGTGAAATCGGCCACCGAGAATACGTTGTGGGTATGCGGGTAATCGAAGGTCGCCGGCAAACTCCCGGTAATGGGATCGCGCTGGCGATAGGCGTGCTCGGTGGCGCCGATGCCGGAGGTGCTGGTGCCGACGAACACGCCGATGCGGTCGGGACCGTAGCGGTCGCGGGCGACGCGCACCGCCGCGCCGAACCCGTCCTGCTCCAGACCCAGCCGGGCCAGTCGGTTGTTGCGGCAATCGAACGGCGCGAACTCGCCCGTCAGCGGCTCTTCTTCCAGGCCCGCGACCCGCCCGATCCAGGTGGGCAGGCCAGCGTCCTCGAAATCACAGGGCCGCAGCCCGCTTTCGCCGCGCCGCAGCGCGCCCAGCGAGGCCGCGCCGCCGCGTCCGAGGGCATTGGTCAGGGTACGGGCGGCAATCGCCAGCGGCTGGATCGCCATGCGGTCAACTCATCTTCGTCAACAAGGGTCGGGCCGCCAGCAGGGCGGAGAGGAAACAGGCGGCCACGCCCAGGCTTACGGTCAAGCCGATGGCCCGCAGCGCCGGCAGCGCGGAAAACGAGAGCATACCAAAAACGGTCAAGGCCGAACCGCAGCACACCAGCAGCGCATGCAGGGTGCGGCGGCGCGAATCCGGGCCGGCGCCGGGCCGGCTGAAGAACAGCCCGTAATCCACGCCGATCCCCAACACCAGCAGCAGCGCGACCAGATGGAACAGCGACAACCGCTCGCCGAGCGCCAGCAGCGCCGCCACGGTGAACACCAGCGCCAGCAACACCGGCAGCAGTGCGGCGGCGACTCGTCGCCACGAGCGTAGTCCCAGCCAGACCACCGCCACGATCAGCGCCGCGCCCCAACCGATCCGAACCAGGGTCGCTTCGCGGAAACCGGCCACCAGCCGGTTGGTTTCCGCCCGCAGATCCAGATAATACGCGCGACTGGCTTCGTGTTGCGGCAAACCGGCGGCCAGGGCGCGGGCATCCTGCACGCCGCTCAGGGGCAACAGCGCGGTCCAGCCGCGTTCGCCGGGAAACAGCAGGGCGTTGACCCGCGTTCCCAGCAGCGCGCCGCGCAAGTCGTCGGGTCGCAGCGGCGGCGCGGTGCGCGCGGCGGCGATGGCGTCAAGAAACGGCGCGAACAGTCCCGGCTTGAACGGCAAGCCTGCCAGCGCGGCGTTCAGGTTGACGGTCAGCGTCGCCGCGTCCGGTAACTCCGCCTGGCGCTGGCGTTGCGTCTGCGCGCTGGGCAGATAGCGCATCGCGCCGTCGTAACCGGCCAGCACACCTTCCTTTTGGCGCTCGTCCAAATAGGCCGCCATCGTTTCGCTATGGCGCAGGGCGGTTTCCGCGTCCGGCGCAGTGATCGCGATCAAATGGCCGACTTCGGGCGCGCCCAGCGCGGTGCGCAATTCCTGATCGAGCCGCAACAGTTCGCGCGGCACGGGGCTGAGGGCGGCCAGATCGTTTTCCCACAGCGGCGGAGCCTTGACGATCAGAGCCAGCAAGACCAGCGCCCCACACCCACCCAGCGCCAGCGCCAGCCGGCGCCGGGGTTGCAACACCCGGTCCGCCCAGGGGCCAATGGCGGTCGGTCGCGGTGGCGTCCAGTCCGGCGGCAGCAGAGCCGGCAACAGCCAGCGGGTGGTCGCCACGGCGGCGGCGATGCCGGCGACGGTGAACACGCCCAACTGGCTCAAGCCGGGAAAATCGGCGTCGAGCATCGCCAGACAGCCGAGCATCGTGGTCGCCACGCACAGCCGCAAGGTCGGCCACAACTGGCGCACCGTGTCCGCCACGGTGTCTACCGCTCGCCGATGGCTGAACAGGTAGGTGGGATAGTCCAGCGTTTCCCCCAGTAGGGTCATGCTGAACGCCAGGGTGATGAGGTACATCTTGCCGAAGATCAGGTCCACCGCCGCCGCGCCGGCCAGCAACGCCGCCAGCATCGGCAACGCACCGAGCCAAACGGTGCGCGCCGAGCGGTAGACCAGCAGCAGAATCAGCACCACCGCCGCCAGCGCCAGCGCGCCGAGGAACTCCGCCTGGGCGTGGATCGTGTCCGCCGCCAACGTCGCCAGCACGCCGGGACCGCTCATCTCCAGGCGCACGCCGGTTCCAGCGCTGGCGGCGGCGAATGCGGCGCGAATCGCCGTCACTGCCGCTTGCTGGGCGGCGAGGTCGTAACCGGAGGCCCGGGTTTCGACCAACAGCAGGGCGCGGTCGCCGTCCGGCGCGAACCAGACGCCCCGCCGCTTGGCCGGTTCGCGCAAACCGCCCTGCCACTGCTTTAGCAGCGTCAGCAGCTCGCCGGTCGGGTCGCCAGCCAGCCAGCGTTTCTGGAATACCGCCAGCGGCGACTGCAATTCCGCCAGGCGCTGTTGCAACCCGGCGCGCAATCCTTCCATCGCAAAGCGTTCTGGGGCGACGGTCGAACTCAGCCGGTAGCGGTAGGCGAACAGGGCTTGCAATTCCGCGTCGGGCAGCGCATCCGCGCCGTTGGCCACGCGGGCGAACCCACCACTGGCGCGCAGCCGTTCCGCCAACCGCTGGCTGACGGCCGCGCGCTCGGGTTCCGCGTCGCCGGCCAGGCCGAGCAGAATCAGCCGGGTGGTGGGGCCACTGCGCAATTGTTCCAGCAGCAGTTCCGCTACCGGATCGGCGCGGGAGGCGAACAGGGTCAGGTCGGCGGCGACCGGCGTGGTCAGCGCGATCCAGCCGCAACCCAGCGCAGCCAGCAGCCACAGCACCGGAATAGACCAGCGGGGCATGATGGAAAATGGCCTCAGCGCGAAGTGATCGTCATCAGGCTGCGGTCGCCGTCCGGCTCCAGCGTCTCCATGCTGTCAATCCGCC
>Ga0209573_1001267_pt1 | contig 40727 bp, 24 predicted proteins | sample TNRBio252014_DNA_FD_185870 | JGI IMG/M metagenome (GOLD analysis project Ga0209573, IMG submission 185870) | Wastewater treatment Type I Accumulibacter community from EBPR Bioreactor in Madison, WI, USA - TNR Reactor_6/25/2014_ DNA (SPAdes)... | ecosystem: Engineered > Bioreactor > EBPR >...
CACTGTAACCGGAATGGTTACATCAATTTCCGCCTGGCACTGTGGGATCGTTACATTGATCGCAGGAAGTACGATGTCGGCTGGTTGGTTCACATCCTGTTCAACCACGATTGATGGATTTACAGAAGCTACCTGACCAATGCTGTTCGTGTAGGTGATAACCGGGAAATACGTGTTAGGAGCTACATCGCCTGTAAACTCTACATAAATCGCACGGTTGCTGTTGTTCACAAATTCGCTCCACGTTTGTACCATACCCGCTGGCAGACCTGTTACCGTCAAACCTGTGATTACACCTCCAAGGTTGGTGTTCGGAACACGAACAATATCCTGGCAATCATCCGTGATCGTAAAGCTATAGATGAGATTATCGTAAAATGTCTCACACGCAGGAATAGACGCATCCTCGGCATTCGCAATGATTACCGGTGGCTGGTCGGCTGCTGCCTGCTGTACCGTGATCAGTAAATATTCAGAGTCAAAATTGCCGGAGGCATCCGTATACGTTGCTTCCAACTCATACGTGCCTGGAAGGCTGAAGGTTACATTGTATTGTGCCGACTCGGCAGATGCACCAAACTGAGTGCCAATAGCGATACCCGCTGGGTTGCCTGAAAAACGTACCAGCGTCAGGTTGGCAAAGTTGACTGCTTCCTGATCGCACAGGTCATCTACCTGTACAATGTAAGGTACCACTGCTGTTGTAGCACATACCGGGATCGTCACCTGGCTGCTGCCCAAAATCGTTACAATCGGGTCAATGTTGTCTACAACGGTTGCCATGATCCGAAGACCAAGCGGGCCACCTGCAATATTGCCGGAAGCATCGCGGGCAAAAAACGAAACTGTGCTCGTACCCGTGCTCCAGTGCACGCCAACCTTGTATTGACCGAAGCCGTCGCCATACGGCGGATTGCTTACCTGCGTACCCGGATCAATGCCCGGGGTCGTCGTTACCGCATTAGCCGTCAGGGCGTCTATAGGCATAATAAAGCCGTCGCAAAGGAAATCGTTACCAAAACCATAGAACATATCCTGATAGCCGCATTCGCCTTCCGGTACGGTAATATCCCCAAGGTTAGCCGTCTCTGTCTGAGGCGTCAGCGGGTCGTTGTCAACGATAATGTTACCCAGAAAGTCTGTGATGTAGAAGATTGGCGCTACGTTATCTATGCCATCCGGTACACATACTTGCATAGTTACAGGGTCGTTCACCGGGAGGCAAGGACCTGTTTCCATAATAATCACCGTATAACAGCCTGCTCCGGCATTTTCGAATAAGAAATTGCCTGCAGGTACGTTGTTGTAAATTGTAATTGCTGTTGCAGGAGGGGTGGATCCACCAGGCCCTGAACCGGGTACTGGCGTAGCGGTCACCATATAAGTGCCACTACAGCTCGATCCGTCCGCAACAGTTATTGTAAACGCCCCATCCGGAACATAACCCGGACTGATGTACGGACAAGTTGGCCTAACCGTGGTTGGCGTTACAAGATAAGGATTATCTTTTGTGGTGAATAGCATTACATTGGAGCATACCGAAACGTTGTCAGTCAAATCTACACCATTGCAGGTTTCACTTACAATAAATTCCAGCGCTGTACCCGCAGGAAGGCCACCTACGGTCACACTGACGATGTTGCCCACTACGGTCATCGCTGTAATTGGAGCGAAAAAACTTACCTGCCCATCGCTGTAACATACGGTTGTCTGGATTAGAGACTGCCCAGGACTGTGGCAATCGGCAACTCCCTGCCCAGCTACCGTTAGTACCCAGCAGTGGTTATTCGGGTCAATTACACCAGGAGGTTGGTCATTATTGACACTCCAGCGCAGTACGGCGGTGGATTCTGTGCAAGTCGTCACAGGTAGCGGTGTCGGTGGAAGACACGGAATAGCAATACCTGCGTCTAGCGTTGTATTGACATCACCGGACAAGAGGCTGACTGATGGGGTCTGGCCTTGCTGGCTGCGTGGTTCGCCTTGGGGCGAAGAATCGTTGTCCGTAACATCAACACCCTGGTTGACCGGCGCAAAAACGATGTACTGTCCCCACTGTGCCAATATTGGTGGAGCAGTCACCATGGAAATGTCTACCAATACAGAATAAGTGCCCGGAGCAACCAAAAACTGATAGAATCCGTCGGCGGCTGTTACCTGCATCGGCACGTTGACCGGCTGGCCAATGTTATTCGTGCCGGCTAACGTCAGTTTAGCGCCTTCAACAGAAGGTTCATTCGAATCTTGCTGGCCATCTTTATCGTAGTCCAACCAAATGTAATTGCCGAGAACGGCAGGGATATAATACCCAAAGTCAAACGTCAGGTTATCTTGTGTATCCGGAAAACCATTGGTGCCGCCCGGCGTATCGCCGCTGCCGTTTTCACCGGTTGGCATCCCGGAAAAGTCGGGAGTGATGGTAAAATTCACTGGCGTATTGCTGTCGTTGATTGGAGTACCCTGACCACTGAAGGTTGGAATAAAGCCGCCTGCAGGGTTGTTTGGCACACTAACCTGGTAAACGCCGGGAATCAGGCCTACAAACATGTACTGCCCCGGATTGCCGCCCATAGTAGCGGTTGTAGTCGTGTATACAACATCCGCATTAGCGCCCGAACCGCCAGGTAAGCCATCCAAACCATAATAGATCAATTGCACGCCGACACCGTTGATGCCCTCGCCGACTGGCTCGTTTTGCTGCCCGTTGCCGTTAACATCTTCCCATACATAAGACCCGATTTTGGCAAGCGGGAATTTATGGTCTTCAATTTCACCGAACGGATAAGGCGCTGTTTGCTTATTTGCACTCAAGCCACCCGTTGGAGACAAGCGGAAGCGAACAAAAGCATTGCCGCCAGTAAACGTCGCTGTATTCGGGACGGTAAAGCAGAGCTGTGCATTGGCAAGTCCTGCTCCGGTCGGAACATTAGCGCCCGGGAGGGCAAAGCTTCCTGTAGTCAACTGTTCGCCAGTTTCGAAAGTGCCGCTGCCGTCGAAATCAACCCAAGCCTGCAGTATGCCTGCCGATCCAGTCATATTCATGGCATTCACCACAAAACAAGCCTGAGTGCCCGGGAGCATCGGTGTTGCCAAAATAGCGCCGTTTTCATCGTCACCCGGAGGGCCGGAAGTGCCAAAAGTGACCAGACCTGCATCGTTGTCGTCGCCCCCGGTATCTGGCATAGAGCCGGACATCGAGCTGGGGATACCATCCAGTTCAGCATCTGAGCTGGCGCCTAATTTCAGCACCTGCGAAATGATGTGCCGTGGGGCATCGGAGCCGGTTGTACCATAAGTAGCTGGGTGGTCGCCATAATCGTACCCGACTACCTGAATCACATAATCTTCAACTTCACCGCTTTGAGACGTGCCGGAAGGCGACATGGGTTCATTCGCGTCGCTCAGACGAAGTCGCATGCCGAGGTTTTCGCCAACCACAGCATCCGTCGGGGTGGTGATGGTTACCTCTGTTGAAGTTACGTTATTTGTACTTGGAATAGGTAGGGAAGTAAACATCTCGCCTGCATCCGTGAAATCGCCATCTTTGTTAAAATCAATATAGATGGTCAACTTAGCGTTCGCGTTGGTCATGTTCATCAAGGGGATATTGGAAAGCGTAACCGTTTGACCAACAATAAACAGCGGTAATGTTGCATAGTTGAGCCCATCTTCATCGTCGGTACCTGCATCATCGCCGCCACTTAACTGGCCAGCCGTTAACGAAGATTGGCCATCGGCCTCTACGTCTATCGTTGCGCCAATTTTCAAGAGGACGTTGTTGTTGGCATCCGTTACAATTTTATGTCGTGCACCATTGTCTGCGAACAAGGTTTCATAGTTTGCAGGGGTTCCGGTAGCGGTGCCGGGGGCGGGGTCGTAGAGATCGCCATAGTCAAAGCCCATGACCGAGACCATGCAGTCTTCCACTTCGCCGTTGCTGGCAGCACCCGTTGGTGAATTCACTTCGTTTTCTACGGTACCCACACGGAAACGCGCACCGAGATCCATGTTCAATACGGCATTTAGAGGCACGTTGAAAGTCAGGACAACCGGTCCACTCGCGTTAACCGTTGCCGATTGCGTTTCATTGGTACCGTTGAAGCTGCCGTCTTTATTCCAGTCTATGAATCCATAAACGTATACAGGCGTATTGGTCACAACATTCACCGTGAACGCAGCGGGGCGGCCAGCTTCGATCATTGCCGGTTTAACCACGCCGTCTTCATCATCGCCCGGGTCGTTGTCGCCAGTTTCGCCGTCATCGCCATTGCCAGTTCCACCGGCATTGGGGTCTGGGTTGCCGTCCAAATCATAGTCAACGGTGGTACCGAGGTAAATGCCAGAACCCGTCAGGTGTGACGGACCGTCTACCAAAGTTGTTGTTGCATAGAGCGGAGTAGGCAAATCGCCAAAATCGGAAGGAATGAAGCCAAAATCAAATGAATGGTCATTTTGCCCAAAATCATTGGTCGTGGCTGTTATTTCTGCCAAACCACCCACCAATGCGGCATCGTTGTCGCTCAAATCATCCAAACCTACACCGCCTGTGGTGTTGGTCAGCGTGAGCAAAGTCCGTTGCAAAGGAGCGTTGTCAACGCCGCCATTGATGTACATGGTGGCTGGAATACGGATGGTATAAGTCGTATTGGCCCTCAGTCCGGTTTCGCCGCCCAAGGTCACATTGCTGTCGTTGAAGTAATAATTACCAGTAGCATTCGTCGTGGTTTGTCCAACGAGGGTATTGCCCAAATAAAGTTGGATGGCAACATCGGCTATACCACGTTCATCGCCATCCTGAATGCCATCGGCATCTTTATCGGCCCAAACTAAGTTACCTATCTCTAAAGGCGCAACAGTGCCGCTCAGTTCTACGTCGCCCAAGCCATTGGCTTTGCTGGGCGTTGCCTCATTGGTATTACCTGGAGCAAGGGTAAACCGGTCGTCAAATACTTCATAGGCAGAACCTGGAACCAGGGCGCCTGTTTCATTGTCTAATCGAATCGTCCCACCCGAGCGAATTGCAATAGGGTCAAGAAAAACGGCTAAGGCATCCCCGCCGCCAGGCAATACCGCCAACGGGCCCTGGATAGATTCAGGGTGGTGAACGTTGTCTGCGTAATAATCAGTAGTGCCGGGCCGGGTCACAATGGTGTAGGTACAACCATTTGCATTTTGTGACACATTTGCCCGCAGCAATTCACCGGCCGAGGAATATTCATAGGATACCAGGGTGCCATTGTAGTCGTTGTTGTTGATGGCATATTGGTGTCCTTTTCGATCCAAAAGGCCAACGAGCATACTACCCTGATCATCAAATTCAATATCTGCGACAATGGGTTCAGCCACTTCTCTTTCCTCGCCGGAAAAATAACGGCTTGGGTTGCCTGCGCTGTAGCCCCAGGGAATCCAGGAGCGCTCCCGGCCATAGTCGAAATCAAAATTCAATCTTTCCGTAAACGTCTCCAAAATCGGGTCGAATTCGAAAACATAGCCGCGTATATCAGTACCAACCTGGTTGTTTCCAGACCCTGTTACCGGGCTGACTACATCACCCGCAGCGTTCTGACCTGATAATACGAGTCCTACGTAAAGTTTACCCCGGTAATATTTTAAAGCCCAGGGACGGTGTTCGCCCTGAGAAGCAGTTGTCGCCGGATTTGGTGCCGGCCAGCTCCGAACGCGCGAATTCACATTGTCCAAAGTTGGCGCCTCAGGGGCTTCGGCATTAACAAGATCTATTTCGTAAATAAACCGGTCGTACAGGTTAACGACATATAAATAACGACCATCGTCAGAAATATCAATGTCGCCAATAGACAATTTACCGATTTGGTCACCAGCTGCATAGTCGGTGCTGGGGGTGTTGCGGTTCATACCAAGGTCGCGGTCCGCAGCAGTACCGATATAATCACTAACCGGACTGGTATTGTTTACCGTGATAGCCGGATAGGAGCCCCCTGAATTTTGAGTCGGAATTCCGATGGCATCCAGGTTAATAAAATCGGTTGTTTTATCCGCGTTCGGACTGTAAGGATCTATCAGATAAATACCCCCGGAACCCAGTGGCCCCAGTGCGCAGTGCCTGCGCAATACGGCAGAAGTGAAAACTTTTTGAGCCTGACGGGAAAATGCCACCCCGTAAAGTGAGCCTACTTCCCCAATGGTTGCCAGAGCGGTAGGGTTCGGAGCGGAAGGCGTAACCGGGTTGCCATTAACGTCATTGGCTACGCTGTGACTAACAGGAATACCAGCGTCTAAAAATTTGAATCCGATGAATGCAGGGGCGGCGCCTGCGTTGCCCCCTAAATCCGGATCTCCAAAAGAATAACAAGGTAAATACACATCAGGGTTGGCTGTCTCTACCCATTGCCCCGGATAGTTTATAGCAAAATTTATTCCGCTTTGCGGTCCAACAACAAATTGGACACTGGAGCCATAAACATTACCGGAAACGCCAGGGAAATCAACCGTTTCAGCAACCGAACACTGAAAAGAAGCAGGGATCTGAAATTCGATCCTCAACTTTTCTCCTGGGTTGGCTGCGCGTCCGCTGGTGACGAAAGTTCCAAAATTGTAACTTCCGTTTGCACCGGTAACGGTTTCACCAATCAGTTGGTCTTTAGCGGGTGGCGCTGCATTCGCATACAAGCGAACAACAATGCCTTGCACGCCCGGCTCAGCTCCGCTTTGAATGCCACCGCCGTCAAAATCGCGGAAGGCTCTTCCCGACTGTGCTTCAAGAGCCGATGAAAAAAACAGACAAAGCCCAAAGACAAGGCTCCAGGCTATTTTGTTTGTGGACAGGCGCCATCGCCCGGGCATAAACGACTTATCCCCGGTTGGCGGCGCCAGCAGGGGTGGTTTACGCAGCATGTAGTTGCTCCTTTTGCTTTCTAAGGAGGAACGGTGCAGTAAATTTTGCATCATGATTCGTTATTAGTATGAATAATATCAGGCCGGATACAAAAGGAGAACCTTCCGGCAATTCAAAGCCTTGCTACATGCCGCCCATAGGAATTCCGGTTAAAGGCGCGTGTCCTTTAAAATGGATGGCATAATTTTCTGATCAACAGGGATTTAAAACAGGGCTGGGTTTTATAAAATAAAAAAGGTACACCCACTGAAGCTTATGCTCCAGGCATTGGGCATCAAGTTTGTGTACCTTCGAAACCCGTATAAAAAAAACTTGATAGAATATTTTTGCCAGGCTGTTACAAATTACCTGAAAACAGGTCTGTTTGGCAGTTTTTTGAACACAAATGATTTTGTTGGGGCACTTATCACCTAATTCTTTTCACAAATCAAAAGTAGCGGCTTTTAGCACCGGGTCAATAATCGGAAAAACGCAAAATGTTACCTTTACCCGATTTAAATTATTCATTTGGATTTGGGGTTAAAAAACTGAATTTCAAGTGTTTAATATGATACAAAAAGCGTGGTGTTGTTACGAAAAATGGTCGGGTGTTTTTTTAAAAAACTGACCTTTTTTACTTTAAGAGCATGTTCAAAATTCCATCAATCGGCTACAAGCGGGAAATTTGAACAAGCTCTAAATCAGTCGAAAACAGAGCAGCCAATCGCTTTCCCGTTCGATAACGGGGTAAATTCCAGGCTGTCCCCAATGAGAAATCAATCCAAATTTTCGAACCAGGAGCAGGGGCAAATGGAACGCTTCCTCAACTGTAAATTCCTGCCGGCTAAAACGCTCATCAGCGATATTTGGATGCAGGCAGGATTTTTCAAACCTCAATTGCAACGAAAGTGGACCAGAACTGGAAATCCAGGCGGGAACACAAGGGCAGGTGATGATCCTGGTTCTTGCGCTGGAGATAGACACCATGCAAATTCCGGCGCCAGCGCAGTGTTTACTTGGTGTGCCGAATACAACCTCTGCTTTTATTTCCCGGTTCAATCCCTCTTTCCATAAATCGGCTATCTTGAATGCAGGGCCGGATTCGTATTTAACCATATCATTGCAGGTGTAAATGGGAATAAATTAAATCATTGTTGTATCAACGATGATGGACTTGCGGCCAGGAGTCAATTGCGTCGAAAAGTGCTTTTGTTGTGGGTAGATGTTTTTCATGGCAAATTGTTTTTATTTGTTATTGCCATTCAAAGATCGCCCGGCTAACCCGCCAGCCTCTTATCACAAAACGAACTCCTGTTACCTTTTTATCAAACAAACAGATTTATTCTTTTTGATCTAAATTTTTGATAAACAGTTATTTAAATACTTTTTTATTTACCCTTTTTGTTACCGGAAGCACACTTGAATTCAGAAAAAAAACATACTAAAAATTACTAATTCAAATAAAAAAACAATGAATTATATAGATTAAATAAAACACATATACTCAATAATAAAAATCTAATGTAAAAACATGTGATTTGGCGCCTTCTTAGAGAATGTCCGTTCTTATCCGATTTCAGAAAAAAAAACGGGAGGCAGAGAATCCTGCCTCCCGGGAAGGGTAGATGATTGATCTGATACGCTGCGGGCTAAGGGTTGTATAAATCGCCTGCAGCTAAACCTCAAGCAGTAGTCGTATCAACTATGATAGGTACTGCTGTTGTTTGATCAATCTTGCTGCGAAGGGCGCAGAAAGTGTAGATCTGTTTCATGATGCAAAACTTTAATTTCCCAATACTGGATAAAATGACCGGGGGGTATAATAGTGTGTCAGTTAAAACGGTTCAGGAGCATCATGAATCCTGTAACATCATCTGGCCATTCGTCGTATTTTAGCCATGTTTAAAGATTCGAAGGCAAACTGCCATAGATCTTCGTAAGGCAATATTTCAATTTCGTGCGTTTGGTTGGCAACCTGAAGTGGAATACTGTTCAACCGGGTCAGATAGCGTTGGGCTTTGTCATAAATCATACCCCGATCAAAGGCTCCCAGTGGAATCTGCAAGAACAAGCGGATAAAGAAATAACTGCGCTGCGTATTTTTGCCCCTGAGGTGGCGGTAAGCGTATTGATCAATGGCCTCAACTTCGTCGAGCAGCTTGTCATATTTCCGCTCCTGCAGCAATAACATCAGCCGCACAACAATAATGGAGATGTTCAACCCACTTTTGTCTCTGGAAAAGATGGGCGTTTCGTTTACAAATTTGCCCAGTTTAAAAACATAGCCTGGGGGCAGCTTAACTTTACCGGCTATGCCCAGGTAATATACATAAGACTCGTAAATGCGCCATAACTCTTTGGCGTTATCGGGCAGGAATTCAAATCTTGGATTTTTCAGCGTGCTGTGCAGGGTTTTGGAAGCTTCTTCATAGCGGCCGGTATGCATCGAAAGCTGGAAATACAATTCCCGGTATTTGAACCAGTTGAAAGTACCTTCATTCATCAGGTTCATGCAATATTGAGCCGACTCCTGTCCCGCTTCAAATTGCCGGAGCTGAATATTGCAAATCAACCGCTGGTAATAAAATATTTGGAGGGGGACGCGCGCTTCATAAGGCTTTGATTGGAAAAACCGGATTGCTTTTTCGCAGTTTTCCAAGGTTTGCGGGTAGTCATTAACCGAAGTAAAGCGCATCAGGCTGATCAGGTTGCCATATAAATGGAGGCGGTAGGTTGTATATTGATCGAGTAATCCTTTTACGCAATCGTAATATTCCACGGCTTTGAGGTGCACCTCCGATTGGGCAGAACGGTTATTCACATAGCCTACAATTAGCTGGGTATACAATTCCTCCGCTAAGCTTTCGGCGTCATAAACGTTTCGGTAGTGGCCAAACTTGCGGTTGGCCTCCTGGAATTTATGGTCATCGCTTTCCCGCAATCCAAATTGAATGCGCAGATAAGAAGCAACATCCATGCTCAGCAGGGTGAAGTCGAATTTCTCCGCCTGGCGCATCAGCCGGTTTGCCAGCATGATGGCCGCCGTATTGGCATTTCGCCCGGTAAGGATACGTACCATCAGCCATTCTTTGTGGCAATCGTGGTATGCTTTTTGATAGTCAGAAGCCTGGGCTTGGTTAGGCGTCAGTTGAAGTACGCTTTCCAGCAACTTTTCCCGAAGATCAGATTTCAGCTTGCGGTACTTTGAGCTTTTGGGGTCTTCATTGTACAGCGCCATACAGGCATCTGCATCTGTTTTGAATTTGCCTTTGGATATCCCCTCATAAAAGGCGCCTAATTTGGAATTTTGTTCTGAAGCAGTACTCAAAGGGTGTAAATTGTGCTGCTGGAGCAATAAGACCAACTCTTTTAATGCTTGCATGGGTAGTATGAGTTAAACGTTCAGGGAAATTAATGCACGACAATGGGCATATTGCTCCCTCCGCAAGTAACCGTTTACCGACTTCGAAGCGGAATTATTTTGGGGCGCAACGCCGTAACTTTGCAGTGACCCTCAGGGATTTAAGATAGAACGATTTAAGCGTACTACTGTAAGCAGAAAACTGGATTTGTGGTAAGTGTCGTAAATGTGTTTCATGAGAGATCAAAATTTGTTAGCAAAACTTGAATTTGTTTGGGAGCTTTATTAAGGTCTTATCATAGGATTTTTTTTGTAAAAAATGCATTAAACCATGATTGCTTATTGAATAAGCATATCAAAAAAATATAATATAAATCAAATGGATGAAATAATAGCGGAACGTCTGTAAAACCCGCTTGATAAGCTCAATGCTCGATCGGAATCATAAGGGATGGAAAGAATAACAGGTATTGTGTAGTAGCCTAAATAACTTGGATGCAAGGTAATATAAAATACTAATGATTAAATCAATGATTTGAATTTTTTTTCAAAAACGACATGATCATGTAATGCGTTTGCTACATTTTCATGTAGCTACGAGAAAGGTCGTAACAGGCTACGGCTCTGGTTTCCTGAAAAATTCCTGAATAGAATCACAAAGGGCCTGTACCTTGTGGTTAAGTTGTTCAACCTAAGCGCTTATGCCCGGATTGCTACTTACGCCTATATGCCCTCCATTTTTGCAGCAGCGCCGGTTTCTGCTCCTGCAAATCTTGCTCATTGGGCTGGCTGTCAGCCCGGCAAAAGGGCAGGAAGCGCCTGTTTATTCTGTCCATTATCTGGGACTAAAAGAAGGGCTAAGCTCCCGCGATGTCAAAGACGTCTATCAGGATAAACAAGGCTTGGTCTGGGTGGCAACAAGCAACGGATTAAACAGGTATGATGGCCGCGGGTTAAGGGTTTATTCTAATTCCGGCACAAGCCCGGTGCTGCTCCCTTCTTCTCACATCAGGAGTGTAGCGGAAGATGATACGCATCATCTTTTCATTTGTAGCGATGCTGGTCTTCTGGCGCTAAGCCCTTCCCGTCTTCGCCTTGTGCCCCCACGCCAGTTGGGCATACCAGACTCCATTGCCCGACAAACGAATTGCCTGATGGAGCGATTGCAGGATGGCCGGTTGCTTCTGCTTGCCGGAACGGCCATCTATCTTTTTGAGCATGGGCAAATAACAGAATGGTTCAGGCTGCCTCCGGGGTATGCCCAAACCGTTAGGGGCATTTGCTATTCCAACAAAGACAGCACCCTTTACCTGCGCACAACCAGCCCGGATTTGGGATTGCTTGCCATTCGCGACAAGCGACTGGAATCGCTGAACTTCTTGATTTACAACGAAGGCAACAGCCTCAATAACAAACCCACGCCCTTTAGCAGGCAATCCTCCGGAATGCTGAACTGCCTGGGAGATTCTACAACGCTGTTCTGGCAAACGGGTGTTGGGATTCGCCTGAAAATTGATCGCAAGGCCGCGCGATTTATACGGATGAGCGCAGAACGCCTTACCGATATACTTCCCCATTGGGGCGCGGTGCAGGGTTACCTCAACACATTGGACGAACCTACGCTTCCCGGCTCCATGCGGGGCATTAATTTAAGGCTGTGTATGCTTGATAATCAGGGTATTTACTGGCTGGGGACGAGCGTCGGCGTTTTTATAGTCAGGGAACACAAAAAAGCCGCTTTCAGGCAATTGAATTTTTTAAAAAACACCAGCATCCGTTCTATTATAGAGGATGAGGAAGGCTGTCTGCTGGTTGGCACTTATGATGGCCTCTTTAAATACGATCAAAAGAAAGGTCTAACAAAAAAGATGCCAGATATAAAGCCGGTTTTAGACCTGGTGGCTGCCGACACCGAGCGCTACTGGATGACGCTCGAACGGTTTAATGGATTGCGGCTTTTTGACAACACAACTCATCGCCTGCTCGATTTTTATCCAAATGCTCCTGAGCTTTCTTTTGTCAATGATTTTGCCCCTTCTGGTCATGCGGTTTGGCTGGCTGCCAAAATTGAGCAAATTTATTGCCTGAACGTTTCCGATGGCCGGATCCGCTACAAGACTTCGTTGACTCCATATCCGGGGTCACCTCCGGATGCAGCTGTTAAGACGCTCGTGGCAGCAAAAGATGGCAGTATATGGATCGGAACGGAAAAGGGGTTGTACCGGCTCTTTCCTCAAAAGAAAGGGATTTGGGCGCAGGATTCTACGGCTGTTCCATCTGAGCTTAAACATACAAAAATCAATGCTTTGTATGAAGATTGCGCAGGCCGGGTTTGGGTAGGAACCGATGGACAGGGACTGGCCGTGTTATCGCCCGGTACTAAAAAATTGGAATGGTATACCTACAATGACGGACTGGCACACAATGTTGTATACAGTCTGCTTGGAAGCAACCGCGACTCCCTGTTGTGGGTTGGCACCCTGAACGGATTGAGCCGCCTGAATACCGAGGCTGGATTTTTTAATAATTTTTATCGGGAACACGGGCTGGCGGATAATGAGTTCAATTCAGGTGCTGCTTACCAGGGCAAAGACGGCCGGCTGTATTTGGGGGGGGTCAATGGCGTCACACATTTCAAGCCGGAACAAATCATTGCTACCGCCCGCCCCCTAAAAGTCTCCTTGATTGTAGAAATGCCCAACGTCACCGGAATTTCTCCGGTGGAATGGATTCCCCGAGCCGGCGAGGTCATTCCGATCCCTCCATTTGAAACTTCACTTGAAATCCGTTTTTTTTCCAGCGAATTGTTTAATGCAGATAAAGTCCGCTACCGCTATCTCATTTCCGGGCTTTACGATACCTGGCAGTATTTGGATGCAAACAGCAAACTCATCCTAAGGCGCCTTTCCCCGGGGTATTATCCACTCAGGGTTCAGGCAATAACGCCTGCAGGCAACTGGAGCCAACCGTTCAGCGTAGTCATTCACATTTTGCCTGAATATTATCAAACCTGGTGGTTCCGTACGATGGTGGCAGTGTTGGTGACTGGCTTGCTGTTCGGCGCTTATCGGTTCAGAATCTGGCAAATACGGCGTGAATATGCTATCCGAAGCCAGATTGTCCACGACCTGCACGACGATTTTGGAAGCAGGTTGTTTGCCTTGCGGGCAATGGCCTCAAAAATAGCCTCCCCGCAAACAAAAGCAGCAGATATGGAAACTTTGTTTGCGCAATTTGAAGCGACGAGCAAAAATGCTTATGCCGCAATGCGCGATTTCATTTGGGCTTTTGACCCCAAAAACGACCCCCTGGAAAACCTGGTGGAACGAATGACCGATTTTGCTGAAAACACGATCAGACCCTTAGTAAAATCATTGAATATTCAAAACAGTATTGTTTCCCGGGATGCCCCACTTGAACCGGTTGTTAAACACCATGCCTTGATGATTTTTCAGGAAATCCTGACCAATGTGGCCAAACATACCTTTTCAAGAAGGTTAGAAATTGATTTTTTTGAAAAAAACCAACAATTATACATCCAATTTCTAAACCAGTACGATGGCATTCCTCCAGCAAGTTCCAACTCCGACCACAAGGGGAAAGAAAGTATAGACGCACGGCTATTGGCCATTAAAGGGCAGTTGAAATGGGAAGAGGCAGATGGAACCCAGGATATTTTGGTGCTGATTCCACTGTAATCCAAATTTCGGGAAAGGCAGGTCTGCCGAAAGGCCCGCTCTTGTAAATATTACAGTTGTTTTCTGACAAAAAAATGATCAAATTTGTTATCCGTTTTATGCTTTATTTGATTCAAATTTACAAAACCAAAAGATGTTTACAAATGAATCCGGCGCATCAGCATCCGGCCCAAAGCAGCCGGGGTTAACCAAATATAATATTGCCATTATTGAAGACGACAAGAGCACCCGGCAGCTTTTGTCTGATCATTTTGCTGCTTCTGAACGCCTGAAATGTGTATTGGCAGTAGACACCATCGAGAAATTTATCCGGTTTCACCGGGATTTTTTTGACCTCCATTTAATCTTGCTTGACATTCGTCTTTACGATAAATCTGGCATAGATGGCATCCCCCTCATTCGCGCGCGCGAACCGGAAGCCGAAATCGTTATGTTCACCGCTGTGGACGATTATGATGTTATTTTTAAAGCGATATGCCATGGCGCAACGGGGTATTTGCTCAAAGATCTGCCGCCGCATGATTTGGAGCACCGGATTATCGAAACCCTGAATAACGGAGGCGCCTTGTTAAGTCCGTCAGTTGCCAAGCGGATCGTTCGCTACTTCAACACGGGCATTCAAACCAGCAATCAGGAAGCGAAACTGAGCAATCAGGAATCTACGGTTGTAAGGTTACTCACGGACGGACTAACTTACGAGGCCATCGCACAGCACATCGGCATCAGCATCAACGGTGTTCGTTACCACGTCAAAAATGTGTATCGAAAACTTCAGGTAAAAAGCAGGGCAGAACTGATGAGGAAAGGAAAATTTTTTGAATAACGACATACCACTCATCGGCCTCTACACACAGAAACGCCCGTGGCCAGGCCAACGCTGTTGTTCCTGCTCCGCAATCGTTCTTTATCCGGCTCACCGAAATACAGGCGATATTCTTCCAGCGTTAATTCATCAAAATCAGTTCGCTGAATGGATTTTTTCTGGCGCACTTCTAATTGTTTCTTTTCTTCGAGGGAGTCGTCGAGTGCGCCACGCAAATCAAGGCAGAGCTGGTTGGCATAATTTTCCGGGTCTAAGTTCCAGAAGTGGATGCTCCCATCCTGGCAGCCAGTCAACAGATTGCGGCTGTCGTTGGAAAACGCCAGCGACAGTACCCAACTGTTGTGGCCATCTAAAACGGTGGGTTGATAAGAGGCATCGCTGTTGTACCGTGATATTTCCCAAACACTGACGGTTCCGTCGTAACTCGCTGCGGCTAACCAGCGTCCGTCCGGACTGAACGCCATATCTGAAACCGCCGCCTGGTGTTGCCTGAACCGCTTATTGTCGCCGGCAAACGGATTATCCGGATCATTGCCTTCAATGAATAAAATTCTGCCCGAATTGAAGCCGTATGCGAGCAGGGTTTTTGTCCCTGTATTCTTCATCGCCACGGACGTCACATTCCCAAAGTCTACCTCTTTTTGCGTACCGTAAAAAGGATATTCGGCTGTGTCAACCCGGGTTCCATCGAACCACGAAATATTCATCGCATAAATATAGTCGTCGTAAACCCCTGCAAAACTCCACAGTTTAGGCGCTTTGCCCCGCTGAGTTGCCGGTAGAAAAGCGCCTGTTTTTGAGTTAGATTTAGGGTATGTTTTCATGGCACCCCCTGGTTCCCAAATATAGAATTGCCGCTGGCTCATGGCATAAAAACCGCCCGTTGGAGTAAACCCGCTCAGGAAAATTTCTTCGCCCCGGCTTTTATTCAAAGTGGTTTCCACCGAGCCATTCCGGGTGTTGAGGATTTGGAAATAAGCTGGTTCGCCGGCGACGAGCAATTGTCGCCCATCCTGACTAATGGCTAAGGCGTTTTGTACGCCGCCCCCCAGCGACTCTAATTTTTTCACTTCGCCCAATTGTGGCGCCCCCACCGTATTCCAGTTTCGGATGGGCCATTCCTGGACTGTACCATCGCTGCCGGTGGAGTAAAACACATTTTTATCGGGATGGAACAGGATGTCGCGCACCCCGCCTTTGTGCTTGGTTTGTTTAAATAAGAGTTGCCGGTTCAGTGCTTGCGTAGCTGTGTACAGGCTTTTGAAAATATCGGGCTGGAGCGGATTGCCGTTTGCGGTATCCGCGCGGTTGATGTTGTAAGCTTCCATGGCCACGAGCGCCCGCAGACGGCGATCTTCCAACTGCAGGGTGCGCACCGCCGCATTGCGCGAAGCAATGATTTTGCTCAGCCGCTGGGCACGATCGCGCTCCATTCGGGCGATTTCTTCGTTTTTTTGGGCGCCAAGGCGTAATCGGTTATAGATATCGCTGCTGTCGCGGGCTTGTTTTTCCAACGCGGCATTTCGTTTTGCTTCCTGCTCCGCCCGTTGCCGCATCAATTCTGCCTTGCCGCGTTCTTTGATGGCCAAATCGCGGCTACCTTCGGCCTCAAAGCGCAAAGTTTCGGCGATGTAACGCTGCGATTCAGCATTAGCTCGTTGCTCCCGCGCATCCTGTTCTGCTTCTTTTGCTAAATATGCGGCGCCGCGAGCCTCTCTGGCGCTTTGGTTGGCGTCGTCCACCGCTTTTCTGATTTCTTTATTTGCCTGATCAAGGGTTTCGTTTATTTTTTCGGTTTGCTGGCTATTGTAAAGCGCCCAGCTGGCCAATGTCAATAAAGCCACAAACATCAGCGTCAAAAAAAGCCGGAATAATCGCTTTTCTTTTCGGATGGCCTCTCGGGAGTCTTGAACAAACTCCAGTTCCACATCGCTCAACTCCAACTGATCCATCATCGGGGTCATGTAGTTGAGGTATTGCTGGTCGAGCAACTGACCCCGGCTCATCCGGTCCTGAATGGTCAGGATGATGCTGCGCAACACGCGGTTGTCGGATTCTATTTTGCGGAAAGCGCGCTGTGCGATGAAGTTATTGGCCAACTCAAAATTGCCGCCGGGCGTGGTTTGCAGCAATCCCGATTCTTTCAGCAGATCAAGAATGCCCCGCACATCGTGGGTATCCACATTTTTTTTGATGGAAAATTCGCGAATGACTTCCTGCTCCGACAATTGCACCCGGATGCCGTTTTGTACAAAAAGCGCCAAAATTTTGTTGCCCAAGCCTTTGGCTTGCTTGCCTAATACCGATTCGATCTGCTCCAATTGCTTGTCGAGCAGTTCATCTATCAGATAATCCGGCTTGCGGATGCTGTCCAATAATTGACTATCAATTACTTTTGACATATTGGCAGTGAAAAGATGTTAGATTTCAGACCTTAGATATTAGACGCCGCTACCCCAGAAACACGCCGGGGCTTCGCCTGACGATAAAGATAACGCAATAATTGGCCTTCGATACATATCTGGTTAACGGGATTTATATGAGCGCTGCAAAACTACTTATTACACCTCCTACGTTACCCCGCTTTCCAGCAACGTCAGGGTTCTTTCCTCTGCATTGAGGCGCGTTTTTAGGCCCAGTGGCAATACGCACTGATTGGAAATATGGCCGATGGGCATGCCATAAACTATGGGAATACCTAATCCGGCCAATTGGTCTTCCAGCGTTTCCATCAGGCTCAGTGACGGCACATCGGCTTCGGGCACGCAGTCTACAAAAATGCCCAGCGCAATCCCTGCCGCTTTTTCAAGGTTGCAAGCCTGCCGCAACTGGGTCAGCATCCGGTCTATGCGGTAGGGGCGTTCTTCCACATCTTCCATAAACACGATGCGCCCGCTGAAATCGGGCGCGTGGGGCGTTCCTGCCATCGCTGCCAGCAAAGAGAGGTTGCCGCCGGTGAGTACCCCGCTGGCCATGCCGCCCCGAATGGTTTGGGCTTTGTACCCGGGTTTATCCTGGCTGCTGAGCGCTTCCGGGATACGAATCGCAATTTCCATTCGCTGCTCCATCAGGGTGGCGATAAACTGCGCCCGCGAATAATCGGTCAGTTCAGAAGCGGCCACCGGGCCGTGAAAAGTGATCAGGCCCGTTTCCCGGAAAATGGCCAGCAGCAACGCGGTCACATCGCTGTAGCCAATGAGGGCTTTGGGGTTGCGCCGGATCAGGGCGTAATCAAGGTTGGGCAAGATGCGGGTGCAACCGTAGCCCCCGCGCGCGCACCAGATGCCCGCCACTTCCGGGTCGGCAAAAAGCGTGTGCAGGTCTTCGAGGCGTTGGGCGTCCGTTCCGGCATTATACCCCCGCTTGGCGCGGATATTTTTAGACAATTTCACCCGAAACCCGAGGCTTTCCACATTTTTTACGGCTTTTTCCAAAGCGCTGTCGGGAATATAGCTGCCAGGCGTTGACAAGCCAATCAGGTCACCTGAACGCAGGCGGCGCGGCCGGAAAAGCTTAGATGGTGTGGTCGTTGTCGTACCACAGGCGCCGGCCATCATGGTGAGTAAGGCTGCCTGCTGAACAAATTTTCTTCGTTGCATGTCTTGGTTCGTTTACCGAATATAGACAGGAAAATTCAAAAAAATCCCTCCATCCAACAAAATAGTAACTTATTTGCAAGTCGTTCGTATTAAAGAACGTTACAGACACAACACAAGGCCAAATACCGATTACCTTGAAGAAAGCGATACCCAATACCATCCTCCTGTTGCTGTTGTTGTTGCTGAGTGCAGGATTGCGCGCGGCAACCCCGACTGATGTACAGTTAGATCTGGATTTTTCCTTAGCTGGCGGGTTCTATGACTCCGCCATAGAAGTAGAGTTGTCTTCCCCCAGCGCTGAAATCTATTATTCCCTTGACGGCAGTATGCCTACGCGGCGTTCGCAACGGTACCGGTCGCCCATCATGATCCGGCACACGACTGTTTTGCGGGCTGTAGCTTATCGCGACAATATCCGCAGCCGGTTTATGGGGCATACTTACTTCATCGGCGAAGCAAAGAGCACATTTGCGGTCATTTCCTTAGCCGTGACGCCTGCGCTGTTGTTTGATACGCAACGGGGGTTGTTCATGCAAGGTAGTATTGCCGACAGCTTGTGGAACAAACCGAACGCCAATTTCTGGACGCGCCGGGAGGTACCCATGCACGTTGAATTCTATGAAACCGATGGCTCCTGCCCCTACAATAGCCTGAGTGGCATGCGCCTTTTTGGAGGAATGAGCCGCTTGTTTCCACAAAAATCATTGGCCCTTATCGCCCGCGAAGGCTATGGCGAAGACCGCATCCGACACCCGGTTTTTGGCAAAAAAGGCCCGAAGAGCTTCAAATCGCTGGTACTCCGCAATTCGGGCAGCGACTGGGGTAAAACGCATTTCCGCGATGCATTAATGACTAATTTGCTGGATGGCTGGGACATCGAAAAACAGGCCTACCGCCCTGCCCACGTCTACATTAATGGCAAATACTGGGGTATTTACAACATCCGCGAAAAAATCAACCGCTATTTCATTGCCAGCCACAACGAGGTGGATAAGGATAGCATTGATTTTATGGAGCACCGCAGCAATTTGCGCCGGGGCAGTCGCCAGCATTATTCGCGCCTGCTGAAATATTTAGCGGCACACGACCTGAGTAAAGCCGAAAACTTTGCCTGGGTGGAGCGGCAGATGGATGTGGACAATTTTATGAATTATCAGATCGCTCAAATCTATTTTGATAACCAGGATGCCGGCGGCAACATCAAATACTGGCGGCCAAAAACGCAAACGGGCCGTTGGCGCTGGATCTTGTACGATACCGATTGGGGCTTTAGTCTACAGGAGTCACAGGGCTGGCGCAACAACAGCTTAGCTTTCCACACGGCGCCGGATGGCCCCGATTGGCCCAACCCACCGTGGAGTACGTTCATTTTGCGAAAATTGCTGGAAAACCCGGGATTTCGGACGGCTTTCGTTAACCGCTTTGCCGACCACCTCAATGCCAGTTTTCATCCCGAACGGGTAATCGCGCGTGTTGATTCGTTTTACCAACTCCTACTGCCTGAAATGCCCAAACACTTGAAACGCTGGCAACTCAGTCCGGGTAAATGGGAAACTCAGGTCAACCTGTTGCGTACTTTTGCAAATGAGCGCCCGGCTTATGTGCGCCAACACCTGCAGGACATGTTTAAGGTAGGCGACTTGCGCAACTTAGTGGTGGAAGCGGCTGGCGGTGGTACCGTATTGGTGAACGATTGTGTACGGGTGCACAATTCGTTTTTTGAGGGCGTTTATTTCGAGCGAGTGCCAGTCAACGTGCGTGCAGTGGCCGACTACGGCTATCGCTTTGTGGGTTGGGAAGGCGTACGTGGCGGAGAAAACCTGAGAAGTTTTGATTTTTTATTAAAAAGCGACCGCCCTTACCGCATCCGGGCAATTTTTGAAAAATACGAGCACCCGTTGATGGGTCAGATTATCCTCAATGAAGTGAGTGCAAACAACAAAAAAACGGGCGACTGGGTCGAGGTGTTCAACAATTCAGACGAACGTGTTTCGATGCTTGGCTGGGTCATGACAGATGGGGATCACCATGAATTTGCGTTCCCCAATGTGACTATTGCTCCCAATGATTACCTGGTTGTGTGTCAGGATACCGAAAAATTCCGAAATATGTTTCCCCGGGCTTATAATGTCGTCGGCGGCTTGAGCTTTGGGCTGCACAAACGGCATGAAACTTTGTGCTTGTTTTCTGCACAGGGCGCTTCGGTAGACAGCATTACCTACGACCTGCCGCCAACGGATTCTGTCTTCACGCTCAATCTGTTAATTCCACAATTGGACAATGCCGATCCTGAAAACTGGGCCATTGCTTCAGGCACAGGTTCGCCTAATGCAGCCAATCCTTATTACTTAGAAAGCAAAGTCCGCTTGTCGCAAAAAAGATGGATCCGCATTGGATTTGGGGCTGGATTGGTGTTGGTGTGTTTGTTGTTGCTGAGGTTGAAACGCAAAGGTGTATTATAACAAAAAGATTTAAAATATTTTTTTTAAAACAAAAAATACATAACTTGCCGGACGTCTTTTCGATTTAAATCAGGCTTGTTGCCACAAGCATGTTAAACCCAAAATATGTCCAATGCTCACCCGGGATAAATTATGGAAAGGAATTTTTGAAGACTTTTTCCCAGAAGCTATTGCTTTCTTTTTTCCAGATTTTGTGAATGTGATCAACTGGTCAAAGGGATTTGAAATGCTCGACAAGGAGCAAAAGCAGATATTTCCTGAATCCGAAGAATCGCACCGCCGTGTAGACATTCTCACCAAAGTATGGTTGCTTGATGGCTCGGAGCAATGGATATTGATTCATATTGAGGTGCAGGGTTATCATGACGATAGCTTTGCGCATAGGATGTTCATTTATTTTTATCGGCTCACAGACCGTTACAATGTTCCTGTATCGGCACTGGCACTCTTAACAGATCCAGACAAGAAATGGAGACCAAGTCGTTACACTGTTCAATCCATGAATACAAGCCTTTTGTATGAATTTCCACTATTCAAACTGGCTGATTTTTCAGAAGAAGATTTCAAAGATTCCGAAAACCCATGGGCGTGGGTCATGAAAGCAGCATTGGCTGGTATAAAGTCGAACTGGAATGATGAAATCTTGTTAAATATGAAAGTACAGGTGTACCGGGAGTTTCGGGAGAAAGGGTATTCCATAAAAAAAACAAGAGCATTTCTTCAGTTCATCAAATACTATGCTCGTTTTGCAAAAAGAGAATTTTTCAGTAAATTTGATAATGAAATCCAAAGTGTTGATCAAAAAAAAGACAGTCCAATGGGAATTATTGAGTTGGTAAAGCAGCACATCGTGGAAGAAGCAAGGCTGGAAGGCTTAGAAAAAGGTATGGAGCAGGGTCTGGAACAAGGTATGCAACAGGGTCTGCAACAAGGTATGCAACAGGGTATGCAACAGGGTCTGCAACAAGGTGTGCAACAAGGTATGCAACAGGGTATGCAACAGGGTCTCACCAAAGGCGAATTGTTGAAAGCCCGCAAAGTAGCTGTCCGGCTTCTTGAAAAACACCCGGAATGGTCTGATTTGGAAATCGCCGAGTTAATAGAAATGCCGGTTTCTTTCATCTTGCAAGTTCGTCAGGAACTTCTTCAGGGGAATTGAAGTTTACCCCTTCTCTAACACAATTCATGCAAACAGGAACCGTCATTAAATCTACCGGCAGTTGGTACAATGTGCGATTGGACAACAACGAAGTGCTGCCGTGCCGCATTGTGGGCAAATTTCGATTAAACGGGATGAATCTGACCAACCCGGTTGCCGTTGGTGACAAGGTGGAAATTTCACCCGATGTCGAAGGCGGTCTGATTCAAAAAATCCACCCACGCCGGAACTATGTTGCCCGCCAGTCGCCGCGCAGCAAACACGACCTGCACCTTTTAGCCAGCAATGTTGACCAGGCGCTGCTCATCAGCACGGTCATTCAGCCTAATCTGAAACCGGGTTTCATTGATCGCTTCCTCATGATGACCGAACCCAGCGACATTCCAGTTATTATCGCTTTTAACAAAGCCGATCTTTACAGCGAGGAGGACATGGAATTGTACAAAGCCATGCATTACATCTACACCGACATTGGCTATACTGTGCTATTGATGTCCGCCGATACCGGATTGGGGAAAGAAGCGCTCGTGGAAGCCTTGCGGGGTAAGGTAACGCTGGTAGGGGGGCAATCGGGCGTAGGAAAATCTTCTTTGGTCAACCGCATTCAACCACAACTGCACCTGCGTACGAAGCAGATATCAGACCATTCCGGCAAAGGGCAGCACACGACTACTTTTGCGGAAATGATGCAATTAGATTTTGGTGGCTCCATTATTGACACACCAGGCATTAAAACCTTGTCTTTTAACAATTTGGAATTAGCTGATGTCGCGCATAATTTCAGGGAGTTTTTCAAGCGCTCGGTAGGATGCCGTTTTGGGGGGCAATGCCTGCACCGCAATGAGCCTGGTTGCGCGATCAAGGCAGCAATTGAAGCAAATGAGGTGAGCGAAGTCAGGTACGAAAATTACCTCGCTATTCTGGAAGAAATTGAAGCGCAAAATTATTGGGAACGCCATAAAGACAAGTAGCGTCTTGTCTGCTACAATCGTTCATCACCCACCAGCGGCTCGCTTAATTCAAGGAAAAGTGGAGAACCGCCTCCGCACTGTTGTGAAACATCAATTCGTGAATATTGGGTTTCATAAAATCATGTAGAGGCATCTGGCCAATGATGTCCATGACCTCCCACTCTGAATCGGCATTAACAACGATCCACAGCCGGGAACGGTCGTTTGCCAGCGAATAGGAATGAATGACCCTTTTCGAAAGTAGTTGATTAATGACGTAGCGCTGACGGGGGATGAGCGCTACAAATTCTTCGGTGAATGTTTCCGGCATTTCAAATTCAACCATGAAAACTTTTTTCATATACTTTTGCGCTTTTATTATTCAAATAAATGCCTGAAGGGCGTTTTAGGTTCAAAGGCATCATTGCTTGATAACGTATAATTGCTGTGAATTATGATAAAACCGCGCATTGCTCTTGACATGGACGAGGTTATAGCCGACGTATCACCCAAATTTCTCGACCTCTACGAACGGGAACTTGGCATCCGGCTGCAAAAAGAAGACTACTGGGGCAAAAAAATTTACCAGATCAACGGCGCCATGCATGTGCGCGATTTCCTGCACGACAAAGGTTTTTTCGCCGATTTACCGGTTATGCCCGGTAGCCAGGAAGTGGTAAAAAGCCTGACTGAACACTACGACGTATTCATTACCACCGCCGCTATGGAATTCAGGGCTTCCTTAGAGGACAAATACGACTGGTTGCTTCAGCATTTTCCCTTCATTCACTGGCGCAATTTTGTTTTTTGCGGCGACAAAAGCATCCTGCGCGCCGATTATATGATTGATGATCATGTGAATAATTTAGAGACCTTCACCGGCAAAGGGTTGCTTTATACCGCTTCGCATAACATCCATGAAACCCGGTTTACGAGGGTGAATAACTGGGAAGAGATCGGCGAGTTTTTCGAAGAAGAATGTAAGGGCTAATTAATACCAGGGTTCAAAATAGCCCGAATTGCACATAGCTAAGGTACGCGTATTTGTAAAGGCTTAATTATCTTTGCTTAACGAATACGAAAACCTAAAACAGTACAAGGCTATGAAATCTTTAACTTTAACTATCCTGACGTTATTTTTCTTCAACCAGATCATCGCGCAGGAAGAACCGGCGCTCCCTCCGATGAGCCCGCAGGCTTCAGTATCCCGGCAAGTTGGTTTTACGAATGTCTCCGTTCAGTATGGGAGTCCTGCTGTAAGAGGTCGTACAATTTGGGGCACTGTTGTAGCTTTAGATCAGGTTTGGCGGGCAGGCGCCAATGCTTGCACTACCATTGCCTTTAGCACCGATGTTCAAATTGGCGGGAAGCTATTGCGCAAAGGTGAATATGCTTTTTTTTTGATCCCAGATAAAACCCGGACATGGACCGCAGTTTTCAATACCGACTTTAAGCAATGGGGATCCTTTATCTACCAGGAAGAAAAAGATGCCTTGCGCACAGAAGTAGCCGTGGAACTACTACCCCGGCAAGTGGAGCGTTTAACATACGAGGTGGAAGAAATAAACTTGAATAAAGGATTAATTACACTATCCTGGGACAACTTGCGGGTCTTGATCCCTTTCATTACCCATGCGATGGAGGAATCTTTAACTATGCTGGAAAATCGGTTAAAAACAGCGGATGCGGATTCGAAGTTCTGGGTTTACTATGAGGCGGCACAGTTCCTGTGGCAGTACGATGGCGACATTTTAAAAGCGCTGGAGTATGTAGAAACGAGTATCCAACTTAAGCCATTTACCTGGAATTGGTGGACTAAAGCCCGGTTGTTGGCAAAAAGAGGAGACTACAAAAGTGCAATAGCCGCAGCTGAAAAAACTATATCCATCGGAACAGCTACAAAAGAAGAAAGCGGGGTTTTCGGGGTCATTAAAAATGAAGTTGAGCAAACGCTGGAAACCTGGAAACAAAAGCAATTAGTCCTTGATGCACCATCTTCAGAATCAAAAATTTGCATAGATAAGGCTATTGCTCAGGACGATTCTCTGGGCAAAATACGAAACCATGCTTCTGAAACTATGCCTCTGAGTGCAGCAATTAAACAATATGCAAAAGGACTTGCGCGCATTAATTTCCGGGATTGCCCTAAGCCATTTTCGGAAGCCTTTGATCAACACCGGAAAGCCTGGTTGGAATTGCGAACAGTTACAGATCAATACCCGGACTTAAGAGGAGAAATGCACGACCTTTTCAAACAAATAGAAGAAAGCAAGGATGGCGCCCGCTTCAAGCCGATGGTGAAAAAGATATGGGATACCTGGGCCAGGATTGAGCAGGCAATGAAGGAGTAGCTTCCTGTGATTCCAGTTTTCTCTGCTTTTGATTCCCTCCAAAACGCTTATCTTGCGAAAAGAAACGGCGCATTGAAACATTTTCGCGTTAAGCCGTTAATAAGAGAAAGGAACGATCCGCGCAACACGAAGAGACAATGTTAAAGCAGAGTTTAAGTCAAAAGATGCTCCAAAAGCTGTCGCCCCAGCAGATTCAACTCATGAAACTGCTGCAAATTCCTACGGCGGCATTAGATGAACGCATCGAAGAAGAACTGGAAATAAACCCGGCCCTGGAAGACAGCCGGGAGGATGGCGATTACGATGGCCCTGAAGAAGAATTGTACCGGCAGGACGAAACGGCGGAGGACGCTGTCCCGAAAAGTGAAGATGGGTTTGAATTCGACGATTACCTGAATCAGTACATGGATGACGATCCAGCCTCCTATAAGTTGCAAGGCGACAACTACAATGGTGATGAAGAAGAAAAGGTCATCCCTATTGCCGAAGAAAATACTTTCCACGAATACTTAGAGCAGCAACTGGGACTGCTGAATCTGAAAGACGAACGGGAACGCAACATCGCGCTTCAAATCATCGGCAGTATTGATGAAGATGGTTATTTGCGCCGCGAGCCCCTGTCCATTATGGACGACCTCCTGTTTTCGCAAAACGTATTCACCACTGAAGCGGAAGTCTTTGAATTGCTGAAAAAAATTCAGCAATTCGATCCTTCGGGCGTAGGCGCGCGCGACCTCCAGGAATGTCTGTGCATCCAGTTGAAAAGCAAATTAGAACAGGAAGAACACCTGACCCGCCGCCAAAAACGCCGCCTTCGGCTGGCGTTGCAAATCATCGAGGAGTTCTTCGACGAGTTCACCAAAAAGCACTACCCCAAGCTTCAGAAAAATCTGGAAGCCTCGGAAGAAGAACTGAAGGAGGCGCTGGATGAAATCCTGAAACTAAATCCTAAACCAGCCAGCGGCTATGTGGGGAGCGTTAACCGCAATGTGCAATACGTTATCCCCGACTTCATCCTGCTCAACAACAATGGCGACCTCGAGTTGTCGCTCAACTCCAAAAATGCACCCGAACTGCGCATTAGCAGCCAATACCTCGATATGATGCGCGACTACCGCGCCCGGGCAAAAGGGGGCAAATCCAACGCGCAGCAAAAAGAAGCGGTGCAGTTCATCAAGCAGAAAATTGACTCCGCAAAGTGGTTCATTGATGCCATTCATCAGCGGCAGCAAACGATGTTCAATACGATGTACGCCATCACAAAATACCAGGAAGACTACTTTTTGTCGGGCGACCCCAAAAAATTGCGCCCGATGATTCTGAAGGATATTGCCGACATCACCGCGTTGGATATCTCTACCATCTCCCGGGTGGTAAACAACAAATTTGTACAAACCGAATTTAGCGTCAAGCGCCTGAAAGAGTTTTTTTCCGAAGCGTTGCAAACCTCGGAAGGAGAGGAGGTCTCAACCATTGAAGTGAAAAAAATTCTGCAAGACCTTATCGGCATTGAAGACAAGCAAAAGCCGTTATCAGACGAGCGCCTGACCGAAATTTTACAGGAAAAAGGCTACAATATTGCGCGCCGTACCGTCGCCAAATACCGCGAACAACTTAACCTGCCCGTGGCTCGCCTGCGAAAAGAACTTTAGTGTCAGTCTTTATAGTCCGATAGCTGCGTTCATTTCGACTTCGCTCAATGACCGGTTGTTGAGCGAAGTCGAAACAAAAACCTGTCATTTACGCTAGTAAACTCCTGCTTTCGGGGCCTTCGCATGCCTTACTCTCGAACTCTAAAGAACTGACACTGGACCAAATCAAACACAAATTACATCCTCACTTTCACACCCATGAACAACGACATGGTATGAATGCGGTCACTAACCGGTCCGAGACCTTTGTTGGGATAATACAAAGAATGGTAATAGGTAGGCTGGGCGAACAGGCTCCAGCGCGGCGACATGTAGCGTTCCACACCTGCGCCGATGTTGACGCCGATATAGCTATTGTCGAGTAAACTGCCGCCTTCCAGAAAACCTTGCTGAAAATCCTGATTTTCAAGACCTTCCGGACGTTCGTTTTCGTTGCGGCCGCCGCCGTTACGAGGCGGTGGAAAATTTTGATTTTCTTCGTTGTAATCATCCAGGTCGGCAATGTAATAATTCGCCTGCGCCACTAAGTGTACAGACGCGCCGGCTAAGCCGTAGATGCGCCACCGGTCGCGGGAAAGGAAATTGTACCGGAAATTGAGCGGCACCTGTATGATGTCGAATTCTGTTTGTTTGACTCCGCCTCCAAAAATACCATCTTTCAAGCTACCTTCTATATATAGTACCTGGAGGGGATAATAACGCTTGGCGGTGTAAATGAAACCCGTTTCTACCTCCCATCGACCGCTTTCGAAACCAATCGTAATACCGCCGCTATAGCCGATGGCATAACGGTCGAGGCTCACAATATCGGTGTTAACACGCACTGGTGGCGTGATGATGCGGTTGTAATCTGATGACCCCATCATGCCAATGCGCACAAAGCGTTTGCGTGGGAGCGGTTGCTGTTGCAATGCTTTTTCAAGGGGTAAATCGCGTTCGGGCAGCAAATGAGGCATCCCCGAAGTAGCAACAGGAGTTGTTTCAGCCAGCAATTCATTGGCTTGAAAATGTTCTCCGGTGCCGACAGGCGTTGGCACATCCGCGAAATATTCCAAAGGAAGCGACGCCTGCAGTTCATTGCGCAAAGCCGGAGGCGTATGCAACCCGAATAAGAAAGGAACATGATCCAATCCCGGATATTCATGGAGCAGCGGTGTGGTTGCAAAGGTTGGAAGCAGGTAGTTTTCTGAACCTGATTCAGCCGCCGTCAATTCCCGCGTCGTTTGTTCAGAAACAACATCGCCAAGCACTAAAGGATGAGCAGACTGACCGGGTAATGTCGCATCGGAGAGCCATAAAAAAGGTAGAAGTTGATCCGCATAATCAGCCGATACAGCCGGTAATTGCGCTTCGTGTATTTGCTGGTATGCCTGGTGGTGGACAACAGGTTGTTGTGGGGAAAAGGTCAGGAATTGGGTAACCGACCACAGCAACAGCGCCATAAACAGCAATTCTTTTGCTTTGGCACTGTAAATTCCGTTCAGGCGCTTTTCTTCCAGATCCAAACGCTCCGCGAGCGCCTGCCAGGACGCACGGTTGTAAGGGCGTTCGATCTGTCGGAGTCGCCGGGAAAGCTGTGCATCCCATTCACTTTGCGCATCCTCCGAATCTAAACGACCCTCTAATTTGTCCCAGGAGTCGGCATTAAAGCCTGGCGCCAGGTTTTCTAATTTCTCCCGAATGCTGCGGTCAAATTCCTTGTTCCTCTTCATCGTACCCATATGCTCTTGAAGTCAGAAATACTTTCAGTTTAAGTCGCGCTTTCACTAAATTAGAGCGCGATGTACTCTCTGTAATGTCCAGGATGTCGGCAATTTCCTTGTGGGAATAGCCTTCCACCACGTACAGGTTAAACACGGTTCTATATGCGGGCGATAGTTGCTGTATGGCTTCCAGAATCTCTTGCTCGGAACATTGGCTGATGGCGTCTGCCTCGGAAGTGCCAAGGTCATAAGCCTGTTCAATATCTTCTGTTCTGCGGCGAATGTTTTTTCGGTAATAGTCAATTGCCGTATTGACCATGATTTTTCGCATCCAGGCCGCGAGAGAGGTGCCAGGCTGGTATTTGGAAATATGCCGGAAAACTTTGATGAAGCCTTCGTGCATAATGTCCATGGCATCGTCGGAACTGCTTGCATACCGCAGGCAAACAGACATCATCTTGCTGTAGTGTTCTTCATACAACAGCTTCTGTGCCCATCGTTCGTGCCGTATGCAGGCGCTGACCAGGTCTTGTTCTCCGCGATTGAGATGTAAAACAATATCCATATTTGGTATGCTATTGGCTCAAATATACAAACTTCGAACCTTACCATAGCCTATTTTCATTGCTCTTTTTAAAGAGTACAGCCAACTTATTCAACCAATTGTCATTTCTTGCCAAACGAATGCCTGTGCTGAAACGCTGCGTACCCGCCATTCTTAAACAAACTTTAACATCCCTGCGTTAGTCCTCCGCGAATAAAGGCGCCAATGTTGCGTTTTTATAGTGCATTAACCGAAGCGAAGGCTTCCTGAAAAAATGATACTTCAATGAAAAAAACGATGCTTTTTACAACAGCGCTGCTGCTTGCTGAAACAGGGCTTTTTGCACAAAAACAAGCCAACCAGTTTACTAAAAAAGGAGACAATGACCCCGCTGCAAAAGCCATTCTCGATAAGGTGAAGAAAAATCACCAGAGCTATAAGTCATTAGAAGCCAACTTCACGCTCGAAATTGAACTGGCTGAACAACCCAAAGAAGTGCAGAAAGGAAAAATTGCCCAGCAGGGCGATAAATATTTTCTGGATATGGGACCCCAGCAAGTACTCTGCGATGGTAAAGCAATCTGGATGGTGCTGCCTAAAAACAAAGAAGTGCAAGTGAACAACATGCCCTCAAAAGAGGAGGAAGCCAGTATCCTGACCCCGCAGGCACTATTCCGGTTTTATGAAAAAGGCGGGTACATTTATGCCTTGATCAACGAGTATACTGAAGCCGGTAAAGCCTTGCAGCAAATCGAGTTCAAGCCAACCGACCGGAATTCTGAGTACTCCAAAATCCGCCTCACCGTGGAGAAAAAAACGGCGTCCGTGGCGAACATCAAAGTATTCAGCAAAGACGGATCGCGCTACACCTTCAACATCACGAAGTTAACCCCCAATAAAGCGTTTGACGCCAATTATTTCACTTTTAACAAGGGGAAGTACCCCGGGTATCATATTGAGGATCTGCGGGAATAAAAGGCAAGTAGGAAAATCTGCAAGCTGGTAAGGGGCAAATTGGCAAACACGCTATTTGCCCCTTGCCCCTTGCCAATTTGCAGATTTGTCAATTTGCCAACTTGCCAACTTGCCCCTTATTCTCCCGTCGTTTCTTAAAATACTTCGCTGCTACCAACAGCAACCCAAACGACTCCCCGGCATCTTTGGTCTGATGCGCATGGTGGGCGCCGTGTGCGCGCAGGATGGCACGGGAATAACGGGTGTCTAATTGCCGAAACCACTTGAAGCGCTGGTGGATGTATACGTCGTGGATCAAAAAATAAATAAGCCCGTAAATAGAGATGCCCACACCGATGAATAAAACCCAAAGATGCGGCGTGGCGGATCCGATCATGTAACAGGCCGCGCTTGGGATGGCGAAAACGAGGAAAAACCGGTCGTTTTTTTCAAAAAAGCCTTCCTTTTCCGGGTGGGGCTTATGGTGGTCTTCGTGCCACGACCACAAAATTCCGTGCATCAGGTATTTATGCGCAAACCAGGCCACAAATTCCATACCGGCAACCGCAGCCAGCGTAACGAAGATATAAAGCAGTGTTTGCATGTCCGTGTCAAGTTTAAGCACTAAAGGGATATATTTTTTGTCTGTCTGTGAATTGTAATACCAACAGCACAAGGGCTATTTTGTTGAAGACCCGTTCCTGTTAGTGGATTAGCTATTTGTTACTGGTTATTGGTTATTGGCCACATAACACGATTGAGATTTCGTTTCTTCGATCATTCCAGCGCATACCAATAACAAATAACCAGTAACCGATAACATTAACCTACACCATCCCATCCACAATTTTCGCCGATAGCAGCGCCAACGGGATGCCGCCACCCGGATGTACGCTGCCGCCGCAGAAATACAAACCGGAAATGCGTTTTGAAAAATTGGCATGTCGGAAAAATGCAGCCATGCGATTGTTGGAACTGGCGCCATATAGTGCGCCAAGGTGAGAAAACGTACGCTGCTCAATGCTGCGCGGGTCGAGGATGGTCTCGCACTCAATCAGCGGCTCAATGTCCACACCCAGATTTCGGCTCAGTTTGGCCAAGATATTCACCCGCGCTCTTGCAATCAGGTCATCCCAATCCTGGCCGCTGTTAAACGGCACATTGATCATCGTGAACCAGTTTTCACAGCCTTCCGGCGCGTCTTCCGGGCAGTAGCGCGAGGTGATGTTGACGTAAACCGTGGGGTCGGAAAAAATGCTGCCGTATTCTATGCATTCAAATTCTGTCCGGTAATCGTCGCTGAAAAAAATATTGTGGACATCCAATTCCGGAAACTGACGGCGGATGCCCCAGTAGAAAATGAGCGCCGAACTTGATTTTTGCTGGCGCAGCACGCGCTTGGGTTCCTTCTGGCCGGGCAACAATTTTTTATAAGTAAAAAAAACGTCCATATTACTCACCACCCGGTCAAAATAATAGGGCTTCTCCCCTACCCGAACGCCCACTGCCCGACGGTCTTCCACCAGAATTTCATCCACCGGTATATTGAACCGAAATTCCACGCCTTTGATGGTCGCCAGTTCAAACAACGCTTTTGTGATAGAAATCATGCCGCCTTTGGGCAACCACGCGCCAAAGCCGTATTCAAAATGCGGAATGATGGTCAGTAAACCCGGCGCTTTGTAAGGATTAGAACCGTTGTAAGTGGCGTAGCGATTGAATAGTTGCACCAATTTAGGATGCTGGAGAATGCGTTCATTCACCCGATTCATGGTGGTAAAGAGCCCAAGCACAGGGATTTGCACCAGCGCTTTGGCGACGTCGGCGCTGAGCCAGGTATCGAGCCGGTGCAGCGATTTTTCCAAAAAGATGCGGCTGGCAGCAAAATATTTTCTCTTGGAATCGAACAGCGCCTTTTTCAACACGCTGCCCGAAACGTGTAGTTTTTGCTCAATTTCCAGCATGAAGTGCGCGGTATCTGCCCAAGCAGTGAGGCGCTCCCCGTCTTCCCAGAAATAATTGCAGACTACCGGCAGTTTTTCGTATTGAAAATGGGGTTCCATCTCCACCCCGGCTACCTCAAAAAGTTCTTCTATGTATTGTGGCATGGTGAACAGCGAAGGGCCTGCATCAAAGCGGTACCCGCCGGATGCAATTTCCGAGAGTTTCCCGCCGGGCAGGGCGTCTGCTTCGAAGACGGTGACGCTGTGTCCCCTGCTCGCCAATCTGATCGCGGCAGCCATGCCGGCTACCCCTGCTCCGATGATTCCGATTTCCAAATTATCCGGGTTGTTTTGAATAGACTTGTTGCGATGAATGCTGCGCGAAGTTAACAAAAAGGCGGCAAGAAGGTTTTGCAAAAGGCGTTGGGTGTAGATTACCTGGCGAACTATACCCGGAAGTGCGTATTTTTAGCGCGTAAAATCGGGATGATATGAGTTTTGTAGCGTTGATCATTTTTTTGGTTTCCTGGTTAATCCTGCCCTTGGCAGTATTTCGGATTTTCCGGATGCGAAAACCACGTGTAGCGTGGATCGCTCTAAGCGTTGGTGCATTTTTAGCGGTCGCACAATTGGGGTATTGGTTGAGCGAAGTATCGGGCAAATCGCGCATCCGTCACTACCGGGAAATCCGAAACTTCCTGCAGGACACCAGCGCCCAGGCTTCCGTATTCAGGGGATTAGACCGCGACGGCGCCCTGAATATGTTGTCGCTGATGGCAGAAGGACTGACCGCTTACGGTGCGCGCTATCCGCGGGAGCGGGCGGAGGCGACGGCATTGCTGCGGCGTACGGTGCAATTAGCCATGGATGGAGACCGCCATGCCTTTGTTCGGAAAACCGAGGACTGGAAAAATGAAGGTTTTGCTTTAGCGCACCTGAACCTGATCCTGGGCTGGTACCGGTACCTCAGTGGCAAAGACGATTACCGAAGACTGAATTTGGAAATCAGCCGTCACCTCATCAACGAAATAGCTGCTTCGCCGTATAAGCACCTGCGCTCGATTCCTTTCAACGATGGATTTTGGCCTTCCGATAATGCAGCAGCCCTGCTTTCCGTAGCACTGTATGACCGCAATTACCAAACCCGCCTCAGCGAACGCACCGCTTCCTACTGGCAACGCTATGTGGATACGGAAATTAAAGACCCGGACACCGGTATGCCTTGCGCCCAGGCCAGCCGCGACAACCGGTGCCGTGAGGCCCCCAAAGGCAGTCAGATGGCCGCCATGATTGCTCATGCCAGTTATTTTGAGGCCGATTGGGCCGGCGACCACTGGAAACGGAGCAAACATTTTTTTAAAAATGGCTTCCTTACCCTGAGTGCAACCTACCGCGAATTTATGCCCCGCACCCAGCCCCCGGAAATGCATATACCCGGTAGCGGCTCCGACGATATGGCTTTTTTGGCTGGCTTGCGGGCCGCGTCTTTTACGGGCGACCGCATTTCCTATTTTCAGTTCCGGCACGCCCTGCTTTTTGAACGCCTGAATTTAGGATCAGGCCGCCACTTCACAGCCCGCGCCAAAATTGCCCAGCCTGCCAATCGCATGGTTTGCACAGCGATGTTGTTCACCGCGGAAGCCGGGAAAGTACCGTTTTAGATGAAAAGTTTATTATCCCAAACAAAGTCCCTAACTTTGCGCTCCTTAATCAAATAATGTCTAAATGAACAGAGATTTTCTTCAGCAACTCGGCCTGAAATCGCACAATGCAGGTACCAGTACCGGCCTGAATTCCAGTGATTCCGGACAATATATCGCTTCTTATTCTCCGGTTGACGGCGAATTAATCGGGCATGTCAGCGTCACAACACCCGAAGAATATGCCAACGTCATCCGACAGGCACAAGCGGCTTTTAAACACTGGCGCGAAGTGCCTGCCCCCAAACGCGGCGAAGTCGTTCGGCAATACGGTGATGCGCTGCGCGCACACAAAGCAGCTTTGGGCAAGTTGGTTTCTTACGAAATGGGCAAAAGCCTCCAGGAAGGCTTGGGCGAAGTACAGGAAATGATTGACATCTGCGATTTTGCAGTCGGCCTTTCCCGCCAACTTTATGGCCTCACCATGCACTCCGAACGACCGGGCCACCGCATGTATGAGCAATGGCACCCGCTGGGCATCGTCGGCATCATTTCTGCCTTCAATTTCCCGGTGGCGGTGTGGTCCTGGAACTCCATGATCGCCATGATCTGCGGAGACGTTTGTGTGTGGAAACCTTCTGAAAAAACGCCCCTTTGCGGCGTCGCCTGCCAGCATATTTTTCAACAGGTTTTGAAAGACAACAACATTCCGGAAGGGGTTAGCAGCCTCATCAATGGCGATTATCGGGTTGGCGAATTGATGACCCGCGACCACAGCGTTGCATTAGTATCGGCCACCGGCAGCACCCGCATGGGCAAAATTGTGGGCGCTGCGCTTGCAGAACGTTTAGGCCGCAGCCTGCTTGAACTGGGTGGCAACAATGCCATCATCATCACGCCGAGCGCCGATATGAACATCGTACTCACCGGGGCTTTGTTTGGCGCCGTGGGCACTGCCGGCCAGCGCTGCACCACTACGCGCCGCCTCATCATCCACGAATCGGTGTATGAAGAAGCAAAACAGAAATTAGCCCGCGCATACAGCCAGTTGCGCATTGGCGACCCGCTTGACGAAAATAACCACGTTGGGCCGCTTATTGACAAAGACGCCGTACAAAATTACCTCCATGCCATCGCCCGGGTGAACGAGCAGGGCGGAACGTTTGTGGTGGAAGGCGGTGTGCTGGAGGGCGAAGCCTACAAAAGCGGGTGTTATGTAAAACCCTGTATTGCGGAAGTGGAAAACCATTACCCGATTGTGCAGCACGAAACCTTCGCACCGATTTTGTACCTGATCAAATACAACAACTTAGAAGAGGCCATTGCGATGCAAAATGGCGTGCCACAGGGGCTTTCTTCAGCAATCATGACTACCGATCTTCGCGAGGCAGAGCAATTCTTGTCGGCAGCAGGTTCCGATTGCGGCATTGCCAACGTCAACATCGGTACCAGCGGCGCTGAAATTGGCGGTGCTTTTGGTGGGGAAAAAGAAACGGGCGGCGGTCGTGAAAGCGGCTCGGATGCCTGGAAAGCTTACATGCGCCGCCAGACGAATACGATTAATTACAGCAAGCAATTGCCGCTGGCTCAGGGGATTAAGTTTGAGTTGTAGGAATGAGGCTTATCTCTTATTGATGATAGATGATTGATAAATGATGATTGACAATGTACGGCTTCCCTCCATCATCAATCATCATTTATCAATCGTCAATCATCAATGATTAAGATATCTCCCCTTAAAACATCACGCCAATCCGAATGATCAACACATTGACCGTGGCCTTGGAGCTTTCTTCCCGGTTGCCGCGGTTGGGGTCGAATACGGTGCCGCCGTCGTCCGTCGCATCGGTGAAGCCCGTTTGAAAAGCTACGCCGCCAATCAGGCTGGTATTGTCGGAGAGGCTGTATTCAATGCCTCCGCCAATGCCCCAGGAGAGGTTAATGCCGTTGACTTCCTTGCGGATGTCAATTTTTTCATCTTCAGTGCTCACGCCTATGCCTTCGATTTGCCCGCGAGCCTGGGTTTTGAACCCTAAGGTAATCGCCGGTTCGACGTAATAGCGCAGGTATCCGAATTCGCGGGTACGCATTTTTAAACCCACCGGAATTTCCAGATACTGGATGCCGTATTTCAGTTTCACATTGCTGGGTAGCGTATCCTGTGTCGGGCTAAGATCAGAGCGCGTCCAGTATTGGCCACTGTATTCGTGCAGCAAGGTGCCGCCGTGGTTAAAGGCAAAACCCAGACCCATGGTAAGGGCATAATTCTCCCGGAAATAATATTCGCCCAACATGCCCAGCTTCAATCCGAGGTTGGAGCCGCTGGGGTTGATCCGGCTGGTATTGGCAACCATCCAGGAAAAGGTCGGGCTGGCCTGAAAGCCGAACCGAAGGTCATTTTGTGCCTGTACTGCAAGTACGGAGGTGACCAGAAAGGCCGCTAAAGCAACCGCTTTTTTCATGTTTGTGATTTTTGTCAGTTTGCAAATCGTGATGATCAAACGCATTTTTAGCAACAGGATCGCCGAAATCTGCGTTTATCAAACGCATTGGGTGACGGAACCTGAAACCCGTTATTGATAACCGGAATTTCAGGCAGTAAAGTTACACGTTGAGGTTAAAAAAATCTTTTTTACCGATCTGTAAGTTATTGCCAAACATTAAAACGTCGCCAAATATTTGAAGTTCAATTTTTTATATACAAAGTGACGCACGGCGTCAGGTATTTATTATAGTTATGAGTTTGAAAAAAGCATTATTGATCAGTTGCACAGCAGCTTTGTTCCTCCAATCCTGCGGTGGGGAACGCCGCGAAATACCGGATGTATCCCATATTTCGGCTGACGTAAAAATCGAGCGGTTCGAGCAGGATTTATTCCGTTTGGACACCACCAATATGGCGGCTTCGCTGGCGCAATTGGAAACCCGCTATCCCGGATTCAGCCAGGTGTTTTTCCGGCAGGTCTTGCGCTCCAAAAACCCGGCCATCGCTCCGGAAGGCCACGAAGCTTACGTCAAGGGATTCATCAATTTTCCCCCGGTTCGCCATTTGTTCGATACGTGCAGTGTTGTTTTCGCCAATATGGATGACATAGCGGCGCAGTTTGATCAGGCGTTTCGCTTGTTTAAATACTACCTTCCGGAACGCCGAACACCGGATACTATTACGACATTCCTTTCCGAATATTCCTACGCCGGATTTTTATACGGTGAAAACTCCTTAGCGGTCGGGTTGGATCTTTTCCTCGGCGCGTATTACCCTTACGCGCGTTACAATCCCGGGCAGGAAGCCTTTTCAGCTTATTTGGTGCGCACGTACACCCGCGACCACATCGTTTCCAAATCCATGCAACTCCTGATTGACGATTTGTTGGGCCCGCCTTCCGGCAATCGCATGTTGGATGCCATGATTTGTAATGGCAAAAAACTGTACCTGCTGGATTTGACCCTGCCCGACACGCCGGACAGCATCAAGCTGGAAATCACCGCAGCGCAAACGGACTGGCTGCGAGATAACGAGTTGGAAATGTGGGCCTTTTTTCTGGATGAACAACTCCTCTACTCCAGCGAATGGAAAGATATTCGGAAATACATAGATTATAGCCCAAATTCTCCCGGTATGCCCGAAGACGCGCCGGGGCGGACGGCCAACTGGGTGGGGTGGCAAATCATCAAGGCATATATGGAACTGCATCCGGAAACTACTCCGGAGCAGTTGATTGCGATGAAAGACGCACAGGTGTTGCTTGAAAAATCGCGCTATAAACCCAAGCGATGATGGAAAAAGGGGCTACCTTTACCGCAGGTTTGCACCCTTACTCGAAATTGGCTTGAAGCAGGTAATAAACTTTTTTAGGCTTCCCCAGTCTTTAAGAAAAGGGCAAGGGAAGATTTAATGCAAAAAAACGCAATTATGGAAAGTCTGTTGTTATTCAATTTTTGGGGACCGGAGATGTTTGTCATCATCTTCGCCATCCTGCTGCTGTTTGGCGGCAAAAAAATTCCGGAACTGATGCGCGGCATTGGCAAAGGCATCCGTGAATTCAATACAGCGCGCTCTACCATCGAGCAGGAAATGAAAGACGGAATGCGCGAAAGTGAACGCAAAAAGATCGAAGACAATAAAGAACAAGCTGCCGAAGGGTAGCTGTTTTGTAAAAAGGCAAGAGGCAAGTTGGCAAGGGGCAAATTGGCAAGCAAGAAGCAAATTGCGCGTTTGCCAACTTGCCTATTTGCCCCTTGCCCCTTGCTTTTTATCTTCTTAAAGCTTATTTTTTAAACAGCCCGCCGAGGAATTTCATGCCCATATTGGCCACGTCATCCATGACACTGCCGTCACCATCCTGATCCAGAAAGCTGGTAACCAACGCCATAGTTGGATTGCTGTTCTGTTGCTGGGAGACTGTGCCGTTCAACAAAGACGCCAATCCACCCACATCAAGGCCATTTTCACGTTTGGTTTTGCCCAACATCCCCATTACAACAGGCGCCAGCATGGTCATCAACTGGCTGGTTTGGTTGTTGTTCAGGCCGCTCATCTGGCTCACCATATTCGATACGCCACCCTGGCGGTCGCCCAAAATATGATTCAAAATACCTGTGCCATTAGCTGCGCGCTCGTTTTGTGGCTGAACGTTGCCGGAAAGCATTCCCATCAGGTTGTCTAAAATACCGCCGTCGTGGTCGCGGTCCAAAGCGTTGGATAAAGCAGCCGCACCATCCTCAGAAGATGCATTGCGAGCCAGTGCGCTGATCAGAGTCGTCACAATGCCCGAGGCTGCCGTCGCTGTTTGCTCCCTGTCAGCACCGCCAATTTGCTGGCTCAACTGGTCAACCAAGCCTCCGGACAATTGACCCTGAAGCATATCCATAATATTCATACTCAAGTAGTTTATATGATGTAACAAAGAATTAAATCCAAATGTACCAAAAACTGGTTAAATCACAAAAATCGCACTTGAGACTATTTTTTAAAAAGAAGTAACAAGCAAATTGACAATCTAAATTCTATATTTGAAGGATTCAGCCAGTTGTGCCGAAAAACTATACCAGTAACCTATGCAGAGTACCAATCTCCACCGCAGTATTTATGAAGCTTGTTTTGACGGGCATAATTTCGCCACGGATTTAACTGCGCTATCCTCCGAAGATACCGATTTGCCATACCAGTGGATTTCAGCGCTGCTGCACCGCAAGCCCTTCAAAGCACATTTGAAAGCAGACTTCAATCAAAACTTGCGGTTTCGGCACTGGTATTTTAGCGCCCGCAACGCCGAACGCGCGCAAGGGGCACGGGTGCTGGCGGTAGGATTCCCCGTAGTCGCCCTCAAAACGGAAGCAGGATGGCTTTCGGCTCCTTTGTTACTTTGGAATTTCCAGGTAGAACCCGACCCTGACCGCGCGGAAGCCTGGAATATTTCCCGGCAGCCCGATTTTCCGGTTTACGCTAACCTGCAATTAGCCCGCCATATTGGTCAGGATTTACAGGCGGATTTTGAAACGGCATTGCTGGATTTGCAAAAAAGCGGCATCTCCACCCCGGCGACTTTGACAACCTGGGTTTCCGATTGGGCTGAAAAACTCGGCTGGGAACTTGAACACCAAACCATTGCCATCACGCCCTGGCCAAAACCGGAGGAGCTTGAAAAAAGCAGTTGTGAGGTCGCCGTTCACTGGAGCGCCGCGCTGGGGGTTTTTCCGCCTCAGGAGTACCATCCCCGGCAATTGCCCGAACCAAAAACAGCGGAGACCAGTAGCAGCGACTGGGGGCATTCTTTCGGGTTGCCGGAACTCGATCCCTGGCAGTCCAATGCGCTGCATGTCCTGCGCACCCACCGAAGCGCCCTCATTGAAGGCATTGCCGGAACCGGGAAAACCCATTTGCTGGGGCACCTGCTCATTCAGGCTTTATCCAATGGAAAAAATTGTCTGGTGGTCTCTGAAAGCGTCCCGTCGTTGCAACAAATACAGACCCTGCTCGGGCAACAATCCTTTGCGGGCAGCTCTTTTTTATTGCGCGATGCATATTACGATAAAAACCTGCTGGTCGAATTATTGAGGGTCATCGGCCAGGCTGAACGAACCGAAACACGTCACCGGAAAGATGCTTTTCGGCAAACATTAGACAAGCTTGCGCTTGAAAAAGTGAAGATGGATCAGCAGTATGGATCGGTTCGGCGCAAAATTTTCGGCGCATCGAACTGGTCGGAAATTGTGGGCCGTTTTTTGCGCATCAACAAGGTAGAAGGTAAAGAGCTGCTGAGCAGTCAGTTGAATCCGCAGGAGTTTCAGTTTCAGGAAAAAGAATTTCAGGAAACGACAGAAGCAATTGAAAAAAGCCAGCCGTTGTTCCAGCGGATCAATACCATGAACCACCCGCTGCGCAACCTGAATGCCGGCATTTTTATCCATTACGACAAAGAGGAAAGTATAGAATTTATTGAACGCCAGACGAAAGAGTTGCTTGAAAAAGCCTCGAAAGTGCACCATCGTTTCATTCTTAAGCAGAACGAATACGCCGACCGCCTGCTGGATTTTTATGAACAGCATTACCGCGAATTACTTGAAAAAACGGAAGCCCTCGGCGATCGTCTGCGGGAAGCAGAACGTCGCTTCGGAATGGAACTGCTGCGTTCCGGCAAAGGAACCCTGCGGCTTTACGGCGTTTTTTCTGACAAGCACCGCCAGATGCTTGAATTGAAAGAAGCCATTGCTTCGGCTAATGCCGCTATGGAACAAACGCACCGCGAACACCGCTTTTTTGAATTCAATTTTGATACTGCAGAACGCGCCGATGAACAACTCGCAACGTTTTTAAAAGCACTCGAACGTTGGCGCGACAGCCTGCCTTCTGTTATTCAGGATGAATTATTCAGGCTGAGCGCCAAAACGGCCCTGCCCGAACTGGGGATGAGCGAGCAGATAGAAGAATTGGAAACAACCCTTGAACTGCTGACGGAAGAAATCAATGAATCGGGGCTTTATCAATTGCCTTTGGAAAACAAGCGCCTTACCATTTCCAAACGACAGCGGTTT
>Ga0209573_1001268_pt1 | contig 40726 bp, 35 predicted proteins | sample TNRBio252014_DNA_FD_185870 | JGI IMG/M metagenome (GOLD analysis project Ga0209573, IMG submission 185870) | Wastewater treatment Type I Accumulibacter community from EBPR Bioreactor in Madison, WI, USA - TNR Reactor_6/25/2014_ DNA (SPAdes)... | ecosystem: Engineered > Bioreactor > EBPR >...
GAATCGGGGCACGCCTCGAGCCACCGCCAGCCGAGCCAGTTCGGCGACGTAGATATGATCCACCTTGGCGAAAGCCTCGGGCGAACCGGCGATCCGGTGGGTCGTGCCCAGACAACACAGCGCAACATCCGCGTCGATCGCCTCGGCGTGGTCGCCAAGATGATCGAAGTCCACGACACGCGCCGTCAGTTTCGGATCGGTGCGCGCCAAGGGCCGGCGGGCGAAAACCGTCACCTGACCGATGTCCTCGTCCGCCAGCAGTCGAGTCAAGCAATGCCCGCCGACCAGGCCGGTCGCGCCCGCCAGCAAGACCCGCAGTTCCGTTTGTCGTTGCGCCGTCATCGTTATCTACTCCCCCAGTTGGAAACGCGCGATTCGACCGCCTGTCGGACCGTCGCGGGGCGAATGGCGACATTACAGCCGCTGGCGGAACTTCGCCGCCCATCGCCCGGACAGCCCCGCCCAATTTAAGGATAGTCGCTATCGATGGATTTTCGGGGAAGACCGTGGGTTCCAGGGCCGGAAACGCTGCTACACTGGCCGCGTGCTTGCCACTTCCATGGAGAACCGCGCCATGCTCAAATCCCTGCTCGCCAGCCTGCTGTTACTGTTAGGCGGCGCCGCCAGCGCCGCCGACCAGACTTTGGTGGTCTACAACTGGGCGGAATACCTTCCCAAAAAGGTGCTCCAGCAGTTTACCCAGGAAACCGGCATCAAGGTGCGGTATTCGACCTACGACAGCAACGAGGCGATGTACGCCAAGGTCAAGACCGTCAAGGGCGAGGGTTACGACGTGCTGGCGCCGTCCACCTATTACGTGGACCGGCTGCGCCGGGAGGGGTTGTTGCAAAAGATCGACAAGTCCCGACTGAGCCATTTCGGCAATCTCAATCTGCGCCTGCTGAATCAGCCCTACGATCCCAATAACGACTACAGCATTCCCTATCTGTGGGGCACGACCGGTATCGCCTACAACGCCGCCAAGCTCCCGCCAGGCCAGTTGACCCGTTGGGCCGACCTTTGGAATCCGGCCTACAAAAACCGGCTACTGCTGCTGAACGACATGCGCGAAGTATTCTCGATGGGGTTAAAGCTGCTGGGCCACTCGATCAATACCACCGACGAGAACCAGATTCGCGCCGCTTACCAGAAACTGGTCGAACTCATGCCCAATGTGCGGATCTTCGACGCCGAATCGCCCAAGACCAAATTTCTGTCGCAAGAGGTGACGGCGGGGATGCTGTGGAACGGCGAAGCCTACATGGCCAGCAGGGAAAACGCCAACATCAAGTACGTCTATCCCCAGGAAGGGGCGATGATGTGGATGGACAATCTGGTAATTTCCGCCGGCGCCAAAAACGTGGACGGCGCCCATCAATTCATCGATTTCGTGCTGCGGCCAGACATCGCCAAGCAGATCAGCGAGGAGGTTGGCTATTCCTCGCCCAACCTGGCCGCCATCAAGCTGCTGCCCGAGAAGGTGCGGAACAACCCGACGGTCTATCCATCCGACGAGAATCTGAGGAATGCCGAATTCCAGACCGACGTCGGTGAAGCTCTACCGATTTACGATCGGTACTGGCAGCGGCTTAAGACCAGAGGATGAGGCCGTCTTTCTGGGAGCGCCGGCGTCCTGCCGGCCGTTTTGGTGACCGGCGTCCCGCTGGCGCTCCCTCGTCCGTCGATGGCCGCGCTCAAGCCGCGATGGTTAGCCGTTCGTACTTGGCCTGCAATTGCTCGTTGGTTTCAGTGTGCTTTGGGTCCGGGATGATGCAATCCACCGGGCAAACCTCGATGCACTGCGGAGTCTCGAAGTGCCCCACGCACTGGGTGCAGAGGTTTGGGTCGATTTCGTAGATTTCCTCGCCTTGGGAAATCGCTTCGTTCGGGCACTCCGGCTCGCACACGTCGCAATTGATACATTCGTCGGTGATCATCAGCGCCATGGCTGGCTCCTCAATTCTGTTGTCTGTTTGTTGCAATCCGCAGCCGGCCTGATTTGCCGGCTGGCACACGCTCGAACTCGAAACGACCGCAACCGGCCGCGTCGAATTGCCGAGTATTTTACTTGATTACTTTCGCAATGCGAATTTTGCCGCCAGCGCCGCCTCCACCTTGGGATGGACGAATGATGCGATGTTGCCGCCCAATTTGGCGACTTCGCGCACCAGGCTGGAGGAAATGAAGGAATACTGCTCGGCGGGCGTCAAGAAAATGGACTCGACCTGGGGGTCTAGCCGGCGGTTCATGCTGGCCAACTGAAACTCGAACTCGAAATCGGACACGGCGCGCAAGCCGCGCAGGATGACGTGGGCGCCGATGCTCTTGGCGTAGTTCACCAGCAGGATATCGAAACCGCGCACCTCGACGGTAGGCAGGTGCGCCAACGCCTCGCGCGCCAGCCCGACCCGTTCTTCCAACGTAAACAGCGGCTGTTTGTTGGGATTGGCGGCGACGCTGACAATCAGCCGCTCAAACATGCGGGCGCCGCGCTCGACCAGATCGGCATGACCGTTGGTGATGGGATCGAAGGTGCCGGGGTAAATGGCGAAAACGGACATGGAGGTTCCTGGCGGTGCGGAGGGTGGTGCGGATTATCGGGAAAGCCACCCGGCAAGGCAACCGCGAACCTCAGGCCGACATTTCCCGCCGCGCCAGCCGATAACTAACCGCACCGGCGATTTTCTCCCGATGAATCGTCCAGCAAGCCGGCAAGGGCAACCGTTCCAGTTCCGCTTCCGCTTCCAGGTAAATCCAGGCGGTTTTCGCCAGCCATCCGCCGGCTTCGAGCGCCGCGCAGACCGGCTCCAGCAGCCCCTGCCCGAACGGTGGATCGAGCAGCACGATTTCGAACGGCGTTGCCGGCTGGCGTAGCCAAGCCAGCGCCTCGGCCGGTTCGACTCGCGCGTTTTCGGCTTTCAGCCGCGCTAGGTTGTCGCGCAGGGCGCGAGCCGCCAGCGGCTGGCGCTCGACGAAGACGGCTTCCGCCGCGCCGCGCGACAGCGCCTCGATACCGAGCGCGCCGCTGCCGGCGAACAGGTCCAGACAGCGGGCGCCGGGCAGAACGGGAGCCAGCCAGTTGAACAGGGTTTCCCGCACCCGATCCGGGGTGGGCCGCAGCCCCGGCAGGTCCGGGAACTCCAGCCGCCGGCCGCGCCACTGGCCGGCGATGACGCGCACCTGATTGGCGGAGCCGCCGCGCCGGGTCATGAACCGGCGGCGGGTTTGGGCGCGGTCTGGTCGCCGCCGACGATCACGGTGATCGAGCGGTCAGGTTGGACATGGCGTTGCCAGGCGGCCTTGACCTGCTCCAAACTGATGCCGTTCATCATGCCGATGTAGTTTTGCAGGTAATCCAGCGGCAGCCCGTGGAATGCAATCGCACCCAGGGCGCTGGCCAGCTTGCCATTGCCAGCCAAGTCGAGGGCAAAACCGCCGGTAATGTTTTGGCGAGCTTCCTCCAGCGTTTGCGCCGCAGGACCGTTGGCGGTGAACTCGCGCAGGGTGGTTTGGGCGACCTGCAACGCGGTGTCCACCTGATCGTTGCGGGTTTGCAGGTTCAGCAGGAAGGGGCCAGCCTGGCGCATGGGGGAAAACCCGCTGTAGGCGCCGTAAGCCAACCCGCGCTTCTCGCGGATTTCCTGGGACAGTTGCGAGACCAGCCCGTTGCCGCCCAGCACATGGTTGCCCAGATAGAGCGCGTAATAGTCGGGATCGGCGCGGCTGACCCCCACTTGGCCGATCAGGATATGGCTCTGGCTGGACGGATGGGGAATACGGATCGTCTGACTGGCTGTGAGCGGCGGGACGGGGGGTGTTGGTGGAATCGGTTCACCCTGGGGCAGGCCGCCGGCCAGGGCATTGGCCAGTTGCTCGGCGGCGGGCCGGTCCAGATCGCCGACGATGGCAACGACCGCATTTGCGGCGGTGTAGTGCCGGCGGTGGAAATCCTGAATCTCCGCGCGAGCGATGGCGTTCAGGCTGGCCGGCGTCCCCTCGGGCGGCGAGCCGTAAGGATGATTGCCGTACAGGGCCTTATAGAAGGCGTCCTGAGCGATGGCGCCGGGCGATTGGGCGCGATCGCGCAGCGCCGTCAGCATTTGCTGGCGCACCCGGTCCACGGCGTCCGGGGCGAAGGTCGGCTCCTTCAGCAACCGGGCGACGGTTTCGACCGTGGGTTGCAGATAGCGCGGGTCCACGAGGCTGCGCAGCGCGACCGAGGCGGAGTCCCGCCGCGAACTGGCGCTGAACCGGGCGCCGACCCGGTCCAGTCGGTCGGCGATGGCATCCGCGGACCAGTCGCCGGCGCCTTCTTCCAACAGCGCATTGGTCAGTTTCGCCAATCCCGGCCGCTCGCCGTCGCGGGCCGAGCCGGCGTTAAACAGGATTTGCGCGTCCACCATCGGCAGTTCGCGCGCTGGGATGAAGTAGACCGGTACGCCGTTGGCGGTGCGCCAGTTCTGGATGGCGGGCACGGCGGCGGCCAGACCAGAGGCTAGTAACAGAGCGATGGCCAAAATGCCGGGCAGCAATGATTTCAAGAAAGGCATGGCGGGAGAATCCTTAAACTCCCCTCTCCCCTGGCGGGGGCGGGGTTGGGGGTGAGGGGAGGTCAGCGAATGGCATGGTCCATTGCGGCGGCGGGCGCGCTGGGCCGGCGGCCGTCCAGCGGCAGCGGCTCCAGCGTCGCCACGGTCAACCGGTCATCGGTCAGATACTTGCGGGCCACCGTTCGCACCTGCTCCGGCGTGATCGCCTGAATCCGCTGCACATAGTCATCGAGCCGGTTCCAGCCCAGGCCGACCGTTTCCAGCGTACCCAGCCGCATCGCTTGGTAGAACAGCGAATCCTGCTGGTACACGTCGGCGGCGGCGACTTGCGCGACCACCCGCGCCAGTTCCTCGGGACCGATCAATTCCTCGCGCAGTTTGGCCACTTCGGCGCGCAACGCCTGCTCCAGCTCGGCGCTACCGCGCCCCGACGCGGGATTGCCGGCCAACACGAACAGTTCCTCCAACCGCGCAGTCGGGCTGTAACTCGTGCCGGCGGCGGCGGCGACCTGCGAACCGCGAATCAGGTTACGGCTGATGCGCCCGCTGTTGCCCCCGTCGAGAACGCCATCAAGCACGTCCAGGGCGTAAGGCTCCCAGGCCTCGGTCGCGGTCTTGAAGGTTGGCGCCTTGTAGCCGAGCGCGACGTAGGGCACTTCCGCCGGGGTCTTGACCACGATGCGCCGCTCGCCCAGTTGGGGAATTTCCTGATCCACGCTGGGCGGAGTCAGGGCGCTGGGCGGCAACGAGCCGAAGTGTTTTTCCGCCAGTTCCCGAACCTTGGCCGGGTCCACGTCGCCGACCACCACCAGAGTAGCGTTGTTCGGCGCATACCACCGTTGATACCAGCGATTCAAATCGTCGGGGCGGATGGATTGAATATCCTGCATCCAGCCGATGATCGGCTGGCGATAGGGGCTGGTGACGTAAGCGGCGGCGTGGAAGCGTTCCTGGGTCAGCGCCTCGGGCTGATCCTCGGTGCGCAGCCGCCGTTCCTCGGCCACGACTTGCGCTTCTTTGGTCACGTCTTCCGGTTTCAGCAGCAGGTAGCGCATCCGATCGGCCTCGAGCCGGAAGCTGAGTTCCAGCCGCTCTTTTTCCAGGGTCTGGAAATAGGCGGTGAAATCGCGGCTGGTGAAGGCGTTTTCATCCCCGCCGTTGGCGGCGATCAGGCGCGAAAACTCGCCGCCCGGCACGGTCGGCGTGCCCTTGAACATCAGGTGTTCCAGCAGATGGGAGATGCCGGTCAAGCCGCTGGGCTCGTAGCTGGACCCAACTTTATACCAGACTTGCGAGACTGCCACCGGGGCGCGGCGATCCTCGCGCACCAGCACCTTGAGGCCATTGGCGAGGGTGAATTCGTGGACGGGGGCCGCCGCGAACGTTGCGGGGGCCAGCGCCAGCCCGAAGGCGGCGACCATGATTCGAGAACTGGGCATGAAGTTTCCGGGTTTGGTGGGTTGCACGGGGCGATTTCGGTCGTTTGGCAACCGAAGGGCGGAAGGGTTCAGTAGGATGCCGTTTCCCGTCGCGTGGGAAGCGCGGATGCTGCAAACCACACGGGCGTCTGTTTATACTGTGAACAGACCAAAGCGCCGTATACTCTTTTGCCGCCGCCAAACCGCAGCGCCGCCCAGATCAAGCATCCATCCATGTCCACGCGCGGGGAAGTACTCGTAGCGATTGTCAACAATCGGCGTGATTTCAAAATTGCGTGCGAGCGCTGTTGGTATCGCATTCCGGTTGACAGCGCCCAGAAGTTCCTCAAAAGCCGCTGGCCGCCGCAATGGCTGGCCTTTTATCAAACCAAGATGTTCGAGGGCGAGGCTTACGCCGTCAATTACTACGCGCCCGTACTGGAGATACGAGAAGCGTACCGCGAACAGCTTTTCCCGGATGAGCCTCTCAACCCGAAGAGCGGCAAGCGCTATTATCAGGTCCTGCTCAGACCATTGCAGCAATTAACCAAGCCGATTTTCAGTCGCCGGCAGCGAAGAATCGTCTTTATTCCAACGACGACCGAAAAATTTTTTAACGCTTTAGAAATTAACGACTTGTATGATGGCAGTCCCCTGGAGGACCGGCTGTGGGCCGAGTTGAAGCGACAGCAGATTTGGGCTGAACGACAGGAGGACGTTAAAGTCAACAATCGGAATTATAAACTCGATTTCGCCATCTATTGCTGCAACGGCAAGGTCAATGTGGAAACCGATGGCGATACCTATCACGCCGACCCGAAGAAAACAATGGCGGATAATCTGCGCAATAACGACCTGGCATCGGTGGGCTGGCAGGTTCTACGCTTTTCCACCCGGCATATTCAGACGGAAATGCTGGAGTATTGCACGCCGATCATCGCCAAGACAGTTGAATATCTGGGCGGACTGGGCAGAACAGAAGCACTGCCTCACGAAGTCGGATCAAGAATCTGCGCGCAAAGAACTTCTCTTCCCGTCCATGTCCTCCTGTAAAACCAGGAGGAGCGTCAAATCAGGGCCAGCCGCGAATGAATCCCAGACTTTCCAGCTTCAAGAGGATGCGCTGGGCCGCTTCGCCGGCAGCGCAATCGCGGGTATCGATCACCAAGTCGGGATGCTCCGGCGCTTCGTAGGGATCGCTGACGCCGGTGAACTCCTTAAGGATGCCGGCCCGCGCCTTGGCGTAAAGGCCCTTGCGGTCGCGCGCCTCGCAGGTTTCCAGCGGGGTGGCGACATGAACTTCGATGAATCCGCCCAGCGGCGCGATCATCTCCCGCACCTGCCGACGGGTGGCGGCGTAGGGCGCAATGGGCGCGCAGATGGCGATGCCGCCGTTCTTGGTGATCTCGCTGGCGACGTAGCCAATGCGCAGGATGTTGAGGTTGCGATGCTCTTTGGAAAAGCCGAGTTCGCTGGACAGATGCTTGCGGACGAGGTCGCCGTCCAGCAGGGTCACCGCGCGTCCGCCCAGTTCCAGAAATTTGACCCGCAGCGCGTTGGCGATGGTGGATTTACCCGAGCCTGACAAACCGGTGAAAAACACGGTGAAGCCCTGCTGGTGGCGCGGCGGATGGGTGCGGCGCAGTTCCGCCACCACTTCCGGGTAGGAGAACCAGTCGGGGATCTCCAGTCCTTCCTGCAAGCGGCGGCGGAATTCGGCGCCAGAGATGCGCAGCACCGTTTCACCAACTTGCACCTCGCTGGCGGGAAAGTACTGGGCGCGCTCCCGCACGTAGACTATTTCTGGAAATGGCACGATCTGGATGCCCAGTTCGTCCTGATGGCGAAGCGCCAGTTGTTGGGCAGCGTCAGGATCGTAGAACGCCCGACCCTGGCGGTCCTGGCCCAGCCCAGCAGGGTCGCGGTCCACGATGAAATGAGTGCAGCCGTGATTCTGGCGAATGATGGCGTGCCACAGCGTCTCGCGCGGCCCCGCCATCCGCATGGCCAGGTTGAGCAGGCTGAGCGCCGTGGTCTGCTCGGGATAGATTTTCAACAGGTGTTCGTAGCAACGCACCCGCGCATAGTGATCCACATCGCCAGGCTGGGTCGCGCCCACCGCCGGATGAAGGAGCAGGTTGGCCTCGGTCTGCTGAACAGCGCGCAGAGTCAATTCCTGATGGGCGCGGTGCATCGGGTTGCGGGTCTGAAAGGCGACCACCCGCCGCCAGCCCAGCTTGACAAAGCGGTCGCGCAATTCGCGCGGCGCATCGCGCCATTGCGGGAAATCGTAATGGGTGGGCGGCTCGATGCCGTACAGCCGGCCACCGACGTAGACCGGTCCGGTCCGATGCCGCAGATGGAACACGCCGGGATGGGCGTCGTCATCCGTGCCGAACACCCGCCGCGCTTCGTGGAGCTGGTCGGGTCGCCAGATATCGCCGACCTCCAACACCGCGATCAACACGCCCTCGGCGTCGCGCAACGCCACCCGACCACCGCACCCGATCTGGCTGGCGAACGCCTCGGATACGTCCAGGGTGATCGGCATCGGCCACAAGGTTCCGTCGCCCAGCCGCATCTCCGCGACCACCCGGTCGTAATCGGCTTGGTTCAGAAAACCATCCAGCGGCGAGAATCCGCCGTTCAGCAACAGTTCAAGGTCGCAAAGCTGGCGCGGAGTCAAATCCCAGGAAGGATACTCCTGGGCCTGGGCCTTGAATGGAGCTGCCTCGGCGGCGTCGAGGTACAGGTTCTTGAGAACGCCGCCGTGGGCTTCAATTCGATGAATCATGGTGGTCCGCTTCAGGTTGGGATGGCCGGGTCGGCGATCACCTTATATTTTCTGGTCAGCAAGAAGCGGAATACAAATAGTTATTGATTATAACTATATGGGTACTGCCATTTTGCGATCCTTTTCCACATGCAAATTTACGCGGGATCAATAACCGTCGTAGGGGGGCGGAGCGTAATAGCGCCGGGGCGGCGGCGGGACATAACCATCATCACCGTCATACCGATAATACGGCTGCTCGCCGTAGTAATACCCCTGTGACTGCCAATCCATATCGTTGCCGATCGCACCGCCGATCAGCGCGCCCGTCACGGCACCGACCGCCGCGCCGCCGGTGGGATCGATGTCATGGCCGATGGCCGCGCCGGCCGCCGCGCCGAGCAGCGCGCCACCGGTGGTGTAATAGTTGGGGGGAGCGCCGGGCGGGGGCGGGACGCAGGCCGTGCCCAAGCCCAACACCGCCGCTACGAGGGCGATTTTGAATGGTGCCCGCATTGCGAGTTCTCCAGGTTGATTGATCGGGGTGGCGAAACCGGGTGAAAAAAGTGGCGGCGGCCATCAAGCAAGCGTCTGCGGCGCCGCCCCAAGCCCACATGCACCCACACTGGTTGGAGCGCAGTATCTCCCCGAACAGGTGAATGTTGCCTGAACACCCTTCGCCAAGTTGACGGTTCGATGGCGGCAATCCGGTCAAGCATGGCTGCCGTCAGCCAGTCGCGCCTGCAACTCCCGGCCGATCAAGGCCGCTCGCCAGCCCTGCCGCAGCGGCGAATCCATCCCGGCCAGCAGGTTCTCCACATCTCGCCGGTCGGCGCAGGCCGGCGGTGGAATGCCGTGCTCGCGCGCCCGGGCCGCGATCAGGGTAAGCCATTCATCCACCCGCGCCGCTTGATCGGGGGTCAGGCGCGGCCGCGCGGGGCGGTTCGGCCACTGCTCGGGCGGTTCGGCGCGGGCGGTGGCGATCCGCGCCAGCAGCGCTTCGCCATGCCGTTGCAGCATCGCCGCCGGCAGACCGCGAATCCGTTGCAACTGCTCTGCATCCCTGGGCATCCGCCGGGCCAGTTCGAGCAGCGCGGCGTCGCCCAAAATCCAGCGGCGCGGCCGGTCGTGGCGGCTGGCCTGTTCCTCGCGCCAAGCCGCCAGCGCTCGCAACACCGCCCGCTGCACGCCACCCAGCCGGTCGTGCTCCCGGACCCGCCACCAGGCGTCACCCGGTTGCAGCCGATAGCGGTCGGGATGGCAAAGCGCCAGGAAATCCTCGGCCAGCGCCTCCAGCCAGCCGCGTTCCCGCAACGCCGCGAGTTGCCTGGGGTACAGTTCCCGCAGATAACGCACGTCGTCGGCCGCGTAGCTCAGCCATTCCGTGGCCAGCGGCCGCTGCCGCCAGTCGGCGCGAGTATGAGCCTTCTCCAATTCCACGCCGAGCAGTTGTTGCACCAGCGCCGCGTAGCCGATCTGACTGCCGCAGCCCAGTACCAGAGCCGCCAGTTGAGTATCGAAGATGGGGGCCGGGGTCGCGCCGCGCAGATGGAAAAAGAGTTCCAGATCCTGGTGCGCGGCGTGCAGCACCTTGGTGATGGCGGGGTCGTAGAGCAGGTCCAGCAGGGGGTCCAGCGACGGTAATGCCAGAGGATCGACACAGGCTATCTGGTCGGGAGTAGCAATCTGGATCAGGCAGAGTTGGGGATAAAACGTCTGTTCGCGGATGAATTCCGTATCCAGCGCGATCCACGTTACGCCGCGCAGGCGGGCGCAGAAATCGGTCAGCGCGGGTTGATCGACGATATAAAGGAAGTCGCTCATTCCCGTCGCCAAGCGCCGGATTGGCCTCCGGTCTTCTCCAGCAGGCGGATGTCGGTCATCGTCATGCCCCGGTCCACCGCCTTGCACATGTCGTAAACGGTGAGCAACGCAATCTGCACCGCAGTCAGCGCTTCCATTTCCACGCCAGTCCGACCGAGAGTTTCCACCGTAGCCTGGCAACGGACGGCGTTCTGGTCGGCTGCCGGTTCCAAGTCCACCGCGACCCGGGTCAAGGCCAAGGGATGACAAAGCGGGATCAATTCGGCGGTGCGCTTGGCGCCCATGATGCCGGCGATACGCGCCACGCCGAGTACGTCGCCCTTGGCGTGCGCGCCGGCCACGATCCGATCGAGCGTGGCCGGCCGCATGCGAATCCAGCCTTCGGCGACCGCTGCGCGGCGAGTGACGTCCTTGTCGCCCACGTCCACCATGTGGGCCTCGCCGGCGGCGTTGAAGTGGCTCAGTTCGGCCACGGTCCTACTTCATAGCCACCAGCAGCGGCACGATGAGCAGGGCGACGATGTTGATGATTTTGATCAACGGGTTGACCGCCGGACCGGCGGTGTCCTTGTAGGGGTCGCCGACGGTGTCGCCGGTAACCGCCGCCTTGTGCGCCTCGGAACCCTTGCCGCCGTGGTGACCATCCTCAATGTATTTCTTGGCGTTATCCCAGGCGCCACCGCCGGCGGTCATGGAAATCGCCACGAACAGGCCGGTGACGATGGTGCCCATCAACAAGCCGCCCAGCGCCTTCGGTCCGGCTTCCGGCCCCATCAGCCACGACATGCCGAACGCAACCACGATCGGGGCCAGCACCGGCAGCAGCGAGGGCACGATCATCTCCTTGATCGCCGCCTTGGTCAGCAGATCCACCGCCTGCGAATAGTCGGGCTTGGTCGTGCCTTCCATGATGCCAGCGATTTCCCGGAACTGCCGGCGCACCTCGACCACCACCGCGCCGGCGGCGCGGCCGACCGCTTCCATCGCCATCGCCCCGAACAGGAACGGGATCATGCCGCCGATGAACAGGCCGATGATCACCACCGGGTCGGTCAGGGAAAAATCGACTTTAATGTTTGAGAGCGCCAGCTTGTGTTCGAAGTCGGCGAACAGCACCAACGCAGCCAGCGCCGCCGAACCGATGGCGTAACCCTTGGTGACCGCCTTGGTGGTATTGCCGACCGCATCCAGCGGATCGGTGATGCTGCGAATCTTCTCGTCCATCTCGGCCATTTCGGCGATGCCGCCGGCGTTGTCGGTGATCGGTCCGTAGGCGTCCAGAGCGACGATGATGCCGGCCATCGACAGCATCGAGGTGGCGGCGATGGCGATGCCGTACAGCCCGGCCCAGGAATAGGCGAGGCCGATGCTCAGGCAGACCGCCAACACCGGGAGCGCCGTCGCCTTCATCGATACCGCCAGACCGGCGATGATGTTGGTCGCATGACCGGTGGTGCAGGCCTCGGCGAGTTTTTGTACCGGGCTGAACTCGGTCGCGGTGTAGTACTCGGTGACCACGACCATCGCGGCGGTCAGCGCCAGCCCGACCAGCGCCGAGCCCCAGAGACCCCAGGGATTTTGGTCGCCCATGAACAGCCAGATGACCGGCAGGAAAGCCACGGCGGAAATCGCCCCGGCCACCGCCAAGCCGCGATACAGCGCGTTCATGATCTTCTCGCCTTCCCGGGCCTTGACGAAGCCGCAGCCGATGATCGAGGCGATGATGGACACGCCGCCCATCACCAGGGGCAGGATAATGGCGTTCTGGATCGAGTCGCCGGTGTACAACAGACTGCCGACCAGCATAGTGGCAATAATGGTGACGGCATAGGTCTCGAACAGGTCGGCGGCCATGCCGGCGCAGTCGCCGACGTTGTCGCCGACGTTGTCGGCGATCACCGCCGGATTGCGCGGATCGTCCTCGGGAATGCCGGCTTCGACCTTGCCGACCAGATCGGCGCCGACATCGGCGCCCTTGGTGAAGATGCCGCCACCCAGTCGGGCGAAAATCGAGATCAGCGAACTGCCGAAGCCCAGCCCGATCATCGGGCCGAGATCGGGAACGGCGCCGGTGAAGGCATACAGCAGCGCGTAATAGCCGGCTACGCCGAGCAGGCCGAGGCCGACCACCAACATGCCGGTGATCGCGCCGCCCCGGAACGCCACTTCCAGCGCCGCGCCCAGCCCGTCATGAGCGGCCTGGGCCGTGCGAACGTTGGCGCGCACCGAGACGTACATGCCGATATAACCGGCAGCGCCCGACAGCACCGCGCCGATCACGAAGCCGATGGCGGTCCGTAGCCCAAGCTGCGGTACCGCGGCGATGATCACCGCCAGCACCGCACCGACGATGGCGATGGTGGTGTATTGCCGGTTCAGATAGGCGCGGGCGCCTTCCTGGACGGCGGCGGCGATTTCCTGCATCCGGGGATTGCCGGGGTCCTTGGCCAGGATCCATTTGATCGACTGGACACCGTAGATGAGCGCGCCGATGGCGCAGATTAATGCGACGATCAGACCTACCGACGCCATGACGAGAATCCTCCAGTCCGTGACGCGAATCCTCCGATCTGTGGATAAATGAACCGCATGGTTCCTCCTCGTTGTATTTAGGGGTTTGGGGGTTGGGGTTTGGTATTTAGAGGCTTGGTCTGCATGCTCAGCGGACGCCGCAGCATGGGTTCCCGGAGGGGAACAAAAGTGTAGGCGTACTGCGCTTCCCTAAAGGATAGGCGATACTGGCGTCAAAACAATCCAACCACCAAATCGAGGGCACGAAATGGCGGCGGCGAATCAACCGCGTCGCGCGAGCACCCCGAGGGTCGCGGCGCGATGGAAGCTCAGGATGCGCCCAGCCAACAAAAACCGCCAGCATGGCTAGTGAGTGTCTTCGTAACGCTTCACGCTACCCAAAATTTCGGCCCGGGCTTCCTCCAAGCCGCCCCAGCCGTCGATCTGAACCCACTTGCCGGAATCGAGATCCTTGTAATGCTGGAAGAAATGGGCGATCTGGCCCAGTTGCGCCTTGGGCATCTGCTCGACGGATTCGATTTGATCGTACAGGGCGCATTCCTTCTTGATCGGCACCGCCAGCACCTTGGCGTCGCCGCCCTTCTCGTCGATCATCCGCAGTACGCCTAACGGCCGGCAGCGCACCACGCAACCGCTGATCACCGGCAGAGGGGCCACGACCAGAACGTCCAGGGGGTCGCCGTCCTCGCACAAGGTATGGGGGATATAGCCGTAGTTGCAGGGGTAGTGCATGGCGGTGTTCATGAAGCGGTCCACGAACAGCGCGCCGGTCTCCTTGTCTACTTCGTACTTGACCGGGTCCGCATGCGCCGGGATTTCGATGATGACGTTGAATTCGTCGGGAAGGTTTTGACCGGCGTCCACTCTATCCAAAATCATGGCAGTGACCTTTGTGCGGCGGTTGATGACGGAAAGTATGCTTATACTACAGCCAAGACCGAATGCTTGATAGCCGCGCCCGCGCGCCCGCCATGCATGGCGCGAATGGATGGAACAGATTGGGTCTTCCGTGGATTTCCGCTAAAATTTCAACGCTTTTCCGCCAAAACTTTTTTATAGAGTGCAACCACCATGAGAATCGTTCTGCTAGGCGCCCCCGGCTCGGGTAAGGGCACGCAAACCGACGCCATCATCGCCCGCTACGGGGTCTCCACGGTCGCCACCGGCGATCTGCTGCGCGCCGAGGTGGCCGCCGGGACCGAACTGGGGCAACGAGCCAAGCCCTACATGGACGCCGGCGAATTGGTGCCCTTTGACATCGTTCTGGGCATGATCGAGAACGGGCTGAAAACCCTGGCCGCGACCAATCCCAAGGGTTTCATGATGGATGGCTTCCCGCGCGATCTGGCCCAGGCCGAGGCGCTGGACAAGCTGCTGGCCAAGATCAATCAGCCGCTCGATCTGGTGCTGTTTTTCGAAGTGGATTACGAGGAGATCGTCAAACGCCTGCTGGGGCGCGGCCGCGCCGACGACAACGAGGAGACCATTCGCAACCGGCTGCGGGTTTACGAGGAGAAAACCGCGCCGTTGATCGACTACTACACCCGGAAGGGCCTGCTGCGCACCGTCAAGGGCTCCGGGACCATCGAGGCCATCGGCGCCCGCATCCGCGCGGTGCTCGACGAGATCGCTTGAGCCGCGCCCGACCACCGGAACAGACGCGAAAACAAGGGGCTAGGCTTTCGCCTAACCCCTTGTTTCATTTGGCTCCCCGGCGCGGACTCGAACCACGGACCCAGTGATTAACAGTCACTTGCTCTACCGACTGAGCTACCGGGGAATTGGAAAGGGTAATTCTATTGATCGCCACCCCCCTCTGTCAATCCCGGTTCAGCGCGCGATCACTCGCTGAATCCGTTCCAGCGCCTTGGTGAGATTCGCCATGCTGGTGGCGAACGAAATCCGCGCGCAGCCCTCCGCGCCGAAGGCCGAACCCGGCACCAGCGCCACCCCACCCTCGGTAAGCAACAACTCGGCAAAAGCGATGTCGTTGGCCAAGCCCAGCCGCTCGATGGCCCGCTGAAAGCTGGGGAAAATATAGAACGTCCCATCCGCCGGCGCCACTTCGACCCCGTCCATCGCCTTCAAGGTCTGGTACACGTAATCGTGCCGCTCCTTGAACGCCTTGGTCATCACCGCGATGCAGGATTGGTCGCCGTTGAGCGCCGCTTCCGCCGCCACCTGGGAAATCGACGTCGGGTTGGAGGTGCTCTGCGACTGGATGTTGGTCATGGCCTCGATCAAATCCTTCGGCCCGCCACAGTAGCCGATCCGCCAACCGGTCATCGAGTAGGACTTCGACACACCGTTTAACACGATGGTGCGGTCGTGCAGATCCGGGCAAACGTTGAGGATGTTGCTGAACTTTTCCCCAGTCCACTGGATGTGTTCGTACATGTCGTCGGTGGCGATGTAGATTTGCGGATGCCGGCGCAGCACTTCGCCCAGCGCGGTCAGTTCCGCCGCGCTGTAGGCCACGCCGGTCGGGTTGGAGGGGCTATTGATCACCACCAGCTTGGTGCAGGGGGTGATCGCTGCTGCCAGTTGCGCCGGGGTGATCTTGAACTGCTGTTCGATGCCCGCGTCAACGATCACTGGCGTACCATCGGCCAGCAACACCATGTCCGGGTAGGAAACCCAGTACGGCGCCGGAATGATGACCTCATCGCCGGCGTTCAACAGCGCCTGGGCCAAGTTGTAGAAGCTCTGCTTGCCGCCGCAGGACACCAGAATCTGTTTCGGTTCGTAGTTCAGGTCGTTGTCGCGCTGGAACTTGGCGATGATCGCCTTCTTCAGGCCCGCCGTGCCGTCTACCGGGGTGTACTTGGTGAAACCGGCGTGGATTGCCTGGATCGCCGCTGCCTTGATGAAATCGGGCGTGTCGAAATCCGGTTCGCCCGCGCCTAGACCGACCACGTCCTGGCCGGCGGCCTTCAATTCGTTGGCCTTGGCGGTCACCGCCAAGGTGGGAGAAGGCTTGATGCGCTGGACGCGCTCGGAAAGGGGGGTGCTCACGGGAACGACTCCTGGACGCTGGCTGAACGATGAAGGTTGAACGCAGGGGTTGCGCGGGAGTCGGATAATACTGGAATTTTTCGCCCGGCCAAACTCCCATGCAGACGAACAAGCCCTTCACGCTCCATGCCCCGTTCCAGCCCGCCGGCGATCAGCCCGAGGCCATCCGCTCGCTCGTCGCCGGCCTGAACAACGGTCTGGCGCATCAGACCCTGCTCGGTGTGACCGGCAGTGGCAAAACCTTCGCCGTCGCCCACGTCATCGCCGCCGCGCAGCGCCCGGCGCTGGTGCTGGCGCCCAACAAGACCCTGGCGGCGCAACTCTACGGCGAAATGCGCGAGTTTTTCCCCGACAACGCGGTGGAGTACTTCGTCTCCTATTACGATTACTACCAGCCGGAAGCCTACGTCCCCTCGTCCGACACCTATATCGAGAAGGATGCCTCGATCAACGAGCACATCGAGCAGATGCGGCTGTCGGCCACCAAGGCCATTCTGGAGCGCCCGGACACCATCATCGTCGCCACCGTGTCGGCGATTTACGGGCTGGGCGATCCCGAATGGTATATGAAGATGATCCTGCACCTGGTGCGCGGCGAGAAGGTGGACCAGCGCGCGATCCTGCGCCGGCTGGCCGATTTGCAATACACCCGCAACGATCTGGAACTGGCGCGCGGCGCGTTCCGGGTGCGTGGCGAGATCATCGACATCCATCCCGCCGAATCCGATCAGGAGGCGCTGCGAGTGGAGTTGTTCGACGATGAAATCGAGTCGCTCAGCCTGTTCGATCCGCTCACCGGCAAGATTTCCCGCAAGCTGCCGCGCTACACAGTGTATCCCAAGACCCACTACGTCACCCCGCGCGAGCAGCTTTTGCAGGCGGTGGAGCGGATCAAGGACGAGTTGCGGGACCGGCTGAACGAACTCCACGCCGCCGGCAAACTGCTGGAAGCGCAACGGTTGGAACAGCGCACCCGCTTCGATCTGGAAATGATCCTGGAACTGGGCTATTGCAGCGGCATCGAGAACTATTCCCGCTACCTGTCGGGCCGCGAGGCGGGCGAAGCGCCACCGACCCTGTTCGATTACCTGCCGCCGGACGCGCTGATCTTCATCGACGAAAGCCACGTCACCGTGCCGCAACTGGGGGCGATGTACAAGGGCGACCGCTCGCGTAAGGAAACCCTGGTCGAGTACGGTTTCCGCCTGCCATCGGCGCTGGACAACCGGCCGCTGCGGTTCGACGAATTCGAACGGCTCAGCGGTCAGACGGTGTTCATTTCCGCCACGCCCGGCCCGTTCGAGCTGGAGCATTCCGGCGGCGCGGTGGTCGAGCAGGTGGTGCGGCCTACCGGCTTGGTGGACCCCGAAACCGAGGTGCGTCCGGCCCGGCAGCAGGTGGACGACCTGTTGGGCGAAATCCGCGAGCGGGTGGAGCGCCAGGAACGGGTGCTGGTTACTACCCTGACCAAGCGCATGGCCGAGGATTTGACCGAGTACCTGGCCGAAAACGGGGTGAAGGTGCGTTACCTGCACGCGGACGTGGAGACCGTGGAGCGGGTCGAGATCATCCGCGATCTGCGGCTGGGAAAATTCGACGTGCTGGTGGGAATCAATCTGTTGCGGGAAGGGCTGGATTTGCCGGAGGTCTCGCTGGTGGCGATTCTTGACGCCGACAAGGAAGGCTTCCTGCGCTCCGAGCGTTCCCTGATCCAGACCATCGGCCGCGCCGCCCGCCACCTGCGCGGCAAGGCGATCCTTTATGCCGACCAGATCACCGGCTCGATGCGGCGGGCGCTGGATGAGACCGACCGCCGCCGCGCCAAGCAGCGCAGCCACAACCAGGCGCACGGCATCACCCCGCGCGGCATCCAGAAGGCGGTGGCCGACATTCTGGAAGGCGCCTATCCGGGCGGGCCAGTTCCGGCGACGCAATACGCCCAGGTCGCCGAGGAAACCGCCGCTTACGCGCATGAATCCCCGGCGGTGCTGGCGAAGAAAATCAAGCAGTTGGAACAGGCCATGTACCGCCACGCCCGCGATCTGGAATTCGAACAGGCGGCGAAGCTGCGCGACGAGATTCAGCGGATTCGGCAATTTGGGCTGGGAATGCCGGAGGCGAAGGCGAGTTAAAGACTGTAAAAAATCAACCAGTTGATCTATATGACCGTGGATCCGGCTGTGCGGCGATCTGTTCCATGAGTCGCGCCTCGGCTACCCGATGCGGCAGGGCGGTGACGATCACGTCGCCGTTATCCCGCTCGTCGAAGTTGGGGGTCCAGTCCGCTCGGTCCGGTTGTTGAAGTTGTTGCCGAAAGACGGCCCGACCTGTGATTTGAATTCGAGCGCCGCCACCAGCTCGCCGCCTTGCACGACCACCATATCCCATAGCTTGATGGGCCGAAAAAATCCAGGAAGCGTGAGCACGCTGCGCTCGAGCATGATGCTGGCGTGCGCGAGACCGTTCGCGCGCACGATATCGCCGACGAGGGCAATGAACCCATCCATGTTCTTGCCCGCCGTCACTCCGGCGCGCTCGCCTTGATCGGCCTTGCTGGATTCGATCTGTTTCTGTCGGGCGGCCTCGCGGTTACCCCAGAACGCCTTGACGGCTTCTCGAGCCTTGCGCTCATAATCGACAAGATCGACCCCCATTGGCAGTTTACTCCCCGTTTCCGCCAAGGGCGGCGCGCTCTTCCCGCGAAAGATTATAGAGTTTGAAAACGGCCTGGTTGCAGGCGGCAACGTCGCCCTGCTCGGCGGCGATGGTGAGGGCGTCCCCGACGGGCTGCGGCACCTCTTCCCATCGCGGCAGGCGGATACGTCTAAGATACTGCGCCTGAAACCGCAAATAGCCACCGTGCATCTTCGTGGAGTAGATCGACACGAACAGGCGGGCGATGCCGGATAACAGCACGGCTTGAAGAGCTTTCAGATTCCACCTATCCGATGTGATGAAATACAGATTGTGGTGAGGATACAGGCGTCCTTCTTCGTGCACGATCAGGGCCTCGCCCTTGATGTCGGGAATCAGGAGTTTGGGCTGGCGGGCAAGGGCCGGATCAATGCGGTCGATGGTCCGATACCAATTGGCGGGGTTCTTGCGGGCGACATAGCGGCTTGCAATACGCGCCTTGCGGAACTCCAGGTAGCGGGCAAGACGGGGATAATCCCGCAGATCGACCAGACCGCCATCGTCCCGAAACGGATTGATGCACCCAAAACCCCGCCAATCGACGCGACCGTTGGCAATGTCCCGCGTCATCACCAGTGGCAACTTGCGGTCCTCTTCGACGTCCAGCTCACCGTGGGGGCCGATGAATTCCGCATCGGCTCCGGTGGCAACACCGATGCCGACCGCGCATCCGGCGTCTTCGAGGGTTGGAAAACTGTCCTCGAGGCGGCGAACCAAGGCTATCTGGTCGGAAGATTCGAGAATCCAAGGTTCGGAACCTTTGGTAACGGCGACGATTTCCTTGACCGGGCTGCTTGCCTCCAGTGGCTTTCGGGAAACAAGCTGCATTGCCAAGTCCGAAAGCGTTCGGGCGTCTATCGCGGGGCAGTGAGCGATGCGCGTCGGGTCGGGGTTCTCGCGGGTAATCACCGTGATGGCGGGATAGGCGATCACCTCGGTGTGAAAAGCCGGGGTATCCACCATGTCCACGTAAGCTTTCAGATGGAAGCCTTCGGCAATCATGCGCCGCAAAGGTCCACCGTAGCGGTTTTTCATCCATCGGTCCGCGCAGATAAACCCAAGGTGACCGCCTTCGGCCAAGTGAGCGAGCGATTTTTCGATAAAAGGGATGTAGAGGTCGGCTCGGTCGAAAATCGTTTTGAATCGCTGTCGGTACTCGGTCATGAGCGCGTCCGGGATGAGTTCCTGCCGGACGTAAGGGGGATTTCCGACCACATGGGTGAAGAGCTTCGGGAAGGCGGTGAGGAGAAAGTCACCCTGGTTCAGCCATACATCGGCCAGTGCGGAGCATTGCGGATCGGAGAAGCCCGCCTTCCCAAGCAAGGCCATCAGTTTGCCGCGTGTTCCATCGAAGGATTCCCCGTGCAGTTCGATCCCTCTTAGCGCATCCTTGAGGTCGTTCGCGGGGTCGCGCTGCCCTGCCGGGCGGTGCTCGCAATAAGCGTTTAGAAGGCGCTGGGCGGCGGGCAAAAGAAAATCACCTTCGCCGAAAGCCGGTTCGAGCAAGCGCATATCCTGCAATGGCTGGTCCGTCGTATAGCCCACGAGATCGAGGACGAAATCCACGACTTCCCGGCGCGTGAAGATCGCACCGCGTTCCTGGGCTCCGGCAGTGACCCGTTCTTTCAATGCGGCCTCAACAGGACACAGGCCGGGCAATGATGCCTGTCTTGTAGAGACTATGGACCTGTTAAGCGCTATCGAGGTCACGTTTTGGATTTGGTCATCCTCTACCGGTATCTCTAACCTTCACCAGTTCGCTTCTCAAAGCAACCTATCGAAGGCGTGCGGAGTGATCTTGGTCCACCGGCGTTCCTCGCCGAACAGCCGACGTGAGAACCGTCCGCAAACTGTTGATCGCCCCGGTGGCCGCACCCTACCCGATGCGGGACGGTATCGAGGTGATGAATCCACTCGCCGCCGCCCAAGTGGCGGGGCAACCGTGAAGGCAAAACCAATTTGCCCCGCAAAACAGTCGCTCAGGACTTGGGAAACAGTTCGGCCAAGTCGATGATGGCGTCTGGGCACAGAATCGGCGCGATCTGGCCGGTGCGGCGGCAATCCCGCTGACGGTACTGGCCATGGGCGGGATCGCGGTAAATTTCGAGTTGTCGTTGCCGGATATCGAGCAGCCAGACTTCCGGGATGCCGTGATTGGCATAGAGCGGCACTTTAACGTCGCGGTCGTAGTAGAGCGTACTGTCCGAAACCTCGATCAGGAGCAGCACATCTTCTGGATGAGGGTTTGATTGTTCGTAATCGTCTCCCCGCCAGCGCAGGATGGCGAGGTCGGGTTGAGGCTCCGCATAACCGCTCAATACGACTGGATTCTGCGCTGCAACAATCGCTTTGTCGCCGACAACTTTTGAAAACAAACGAATGAAGCGGTTGACATGACCTCCATGGAAACTACCAATCGGCGCCATCTCGATGATTTCCCCATCAATCAATTCCACCCGCGAATCTTCATTCAACAAACCGACTTCACCCATTCGATGATATTCCGCCACAGTCCAGCGGTGGCGAGATTGAAGGTTCAGTAATTCCCGGTCGGCTAACGATGTTGACATGCTTCATCCTCCCACTACATCGCCTCAAAAACGATTAGCCATAAACAAGACGAGATCGAGCGCCTACCCATGCAGCAAAAGACGTGGCCGGATTCCTGCCGCCAGCGCCGCCAGCAAATAACTGCCCCCACCGGCGACGATCAGCCAGCCTAGATGCCACAACCGCTCGCGGGCGCTGGCGTTCAACCATGACTCCAGACTGCCCGCCCCAAACCACAGCACCAAGCCCATCGCCAGATTCGCCGCGACCAACTGCGCCAGGAATTTCACCCATCCAGCGCGCGGCCGATAAATATCCCGCCGCCGCAGGTTGAAGAACAGCAGCCCGGCGTTGAGGAAAGCGGCCAACGAAGTGGCCAGCGCCAGCCCGGCATGGGCTAACGGCCAGATCAGGATCAATACCAGGGCGGTGTTGGCGCCCATCGCGATCAGGCCATACTTGACCGGGCTGCGGGTGTCTTGGCGGGCGAAAAAACCCGGCGCCAGCACCTTGATCAGCATGAACGCCACTAAGCCGAAGGCAAAGGCCATCAGGCTGCGGGTGGACATCATCACGTCGCGGGCGTCAAACTCGCCGTATTGAAACAGCGCCGACAAGATTGGACCGGAGAGAATGACGAGCGCCACCGTGGCCGGCGCCCCGATCAGCAACGCCCAGCGCAATGCCCAATCCAGCGTCTGGGAAAAACCATCCGTTTCCGCGTCAGCGTGCTGGCGCGACAGCTTGGGCAAAATCACCGTGCCCAAGGCTACTCCAAAAATGCCGAGCGGAAATTCCACCAGCCGGTCGGAGTAGTACAGCCAACTGACGCTACCCGAGACCAGAAAAGAAGCCAGTACCGTGTCGATCAGCAGGTTGACTTGCGCCACCGAGGAGCCGAACAGCGCCGGCAGCATCAGTTTCAAGACCTGTTGCACCCCTCGGGCCGCCCAGCCCCAGCGCGGGCGCGGCAGCAGCTTGACCTGACGCAGGAAGGGAACCTGAAAACTCAACTGGATGGCGCCGGCGATGAACACCCCCCAAGCCAGTCCCACCACCGGCCGCTCCATCTGCGGGGCCAGCCACAACGCGGCGGCGATCATGGTCAGGTTCAGCAGCACCGGGGTGACGGCGGGAATGGCGAACTTGCCGCAACTGTTCAGCACCCCGCCGGCGAAGGCAGTCAGCGAAATGAATAGCAGGTAGGGAAAGGTGATCCGCAGCATCTCCACCGTCAGGTCATATTTGCCGGCGTCGGCGGCGAAGCCGGGCGCGAACAACAGGATCAACACCGGCGCGGCCAGCACCCCGATGGCGCTGATCAGCAGCAGAATCGCGCCCAGGGTACCGGCGACCTGATCCACCAGTTCCCGAAGTTCCTCGCGCGGGCGCTGGGTCTGGTATTCCGCGAACACCGGCACGAAGGCTTGCGAGAACGCGCCCTCGGCGAACAGTCGGCGCAGGAAATTGGGAATGCGGAAGGCCACGAAGAAGGCATCGGTGCCGGCCCCGGCCCCGAACATTTGAGCGTAGACCATGTCGCGGACGAAGCCGGTGATCCGGGACAACGAGGTCATGGCGCTGACGATGCCGGTGGATTTGAGAAGGGCCTTGCTCATGGGGATACAGTCCTGCGCCGTGCGGATGGGGAAGGCGCGGATGATAGCCGGGAACGGTCGGGACTGTCAGCGGCGGCGGCGGTCAAGGATTGACAGGAGGCGGGAACATGCCAATATTATCAACCTTTTTAGCATCCGAACGCAGCCGCGTTTACCTCACTGTGTCATTAAGGAGTTTCGAGTTTTGGCCAACACCGTTCAAGCAAAGAAGCGCGCCCGGCAGGCGGAAAAGCACCGCCAGCACAATGCCAGCATGCGTTCCATGTTGCGCACCTACGTCAAGCGCGTGATCAAGGCGATTGATTCCGGCGACAAGGCGAAAGCCGAGTCCGAATACCAGACTGCCGTGCCGGTGATCGACCGCATGGCGCGCAAGGGACTGATTCACGCCAACAAGGCTGCCCGCCACAAGAGCCGCCTGACCCATCACATCCGCGACATGCAGGCCTGAAGCCGGGTCCGGCCAGCGCCGCGCCGCGCGACTTTTCCCACCGAAAGCGCCAACCATCCCGGCGCTAACGCGCCACCCCTCCTTAGTCCAAGGAGGGGAAAACTGTAGCTTCCCCGCGATCAGGATGGTTCGGGCGCGGGGCGCAGCAGGGCATCCAGCGCGTCGACCTGCTCGGCCCAATCCGAATCCTCCTCGATGGCCTGCAACAGAAACTCCGCCTGCGCCGGCGTCCACCAGGACGCCTGATGCAGGGGCGTCCGGGAATCGAGCGGCCGATGCCAATGGATGAAGGTTTTGATGGCGGCCGCATCGGACGGCAGGCCCAGTTGGTCGAACAACGTACTCAGATTGTGCGGCGTGGTGTCCATGCGATCCTCCCGTTGAGGTGATTTGAAGGAGTTCCCTGAGTATAGGCGCGTCGTCAGCGCGGGAGTTCCAGCACCGCCTCCAGCCCGCCTTGGGGACGATTGCGCAGCGTCAGTTCGCCGCCGTGGGCGCGGGCGATGTTGCGGGCGATGCTCAATCCCAAGCCAGTGCCGCCGGTGTCGCGGCTGCGCGAATTCTCCAACCGGTAAAACGGCTCGAACACCCGCTCCAGTTCCGCAGCCGGAATGCCGGGGCCACGGTCGCGGACGATCAGCGTCAACCGTGCCGGCGTATCCGTGACCGCGATTTCGGCGCGCTGACCGTACTTCAATGCATTGTCCACCAGATTGGTCAGGCAGCGTTTGAGCGCCAGCGGCCGGCAACGCAGCGGTTGGCAAGTCGTTCCGGCGAGGCTCACTTCGCGACCGGTATCCTCCGCGTCTTCCTGCAACGACTCCAACAAGGCGTTGAGATCCAGCGGCGCTATCGGTTCGCTGTCCTCGCCGCCGCGCAGGAAATCCAGCGACGCCTGCGCCATCCGCTGCATGTCATCGAGATCGGCCTGGAATTTCTCCCGCAGCGGGGCATCGTCCAACAATTCCGTTCGCAGCCGCAGCCGGGTGATCGGCGTTTTCAGGTCGTGAGAAAGCGCGGCGAGGATACGGTCGCGATCCTCGATGTAGCGGACCAGTCGGTCCTGCATGGTGTTGAACGCCTGGGCGGCGCGGCGGACTTCCAGCGGCCCGGTTTCGGCCAGCGGCGGACGGCGGATGTCACGGCCCAGTTCGCCGGCGGCGTCGGCCAACACCGCCAGCGGCCGGGTCAGCGTCCGTACCGCCAAGGCCGCCAGCACCGCGACCGAGACCAGCAACACCAGCAGGATCAGCAATAACCGAACCGGCCAAGCGATGACTTCCTCCGGCAACACCTGCTGAAACGTCACCGTCGCGCCGTCGCGCAAGCGCACCTGCACCACGAAATTGCGCAATCCCAGCATCATCGCGTGCCGACGCCAGCGTGGCGGCCGTTCGGCCCAATCGCGCGGGGGCGGTGGGTCTGGGGCCAGCCAGCGCGGCCGTTCGGCCGGTGGTGGCGGCGGCGGCAGCAGGTCATCGTTGATTTCCAACTGAAACGGCCGGTCCGGTCCCAACTGCCGGCTCAACAGGGCGCGGAACAGGGTGGTGTGATAACGCTCGTCCGGCGCTGTTTCGGTTTGCCAGGGCAGGTTGAGGCTGAGGCGGGTGGGTGGCAAATCCAGCGCGGTCACCAGCCGCTGGCGCTCGGTTTCGTCCAAGGTGTCGAGCAGCTTGACGATGGCGGCGATGCGCTGGGCGACATGACCGCCGATGGCGTGATAAAGCGCCTGCTCGCGGTCCTGCAACAGGATGGCGGCGCTCAGCAATTGAGCGACGACCAGGCCACCGGTCAAAAACAGCAGCAGGCGACCGAACAGCGACTGCGGCAACAAGCGCATCAGAATTCCCGGCGGACGTGGGCCGCCAGCAGATAGCCTTCGTTGCGAACGGTCTTGATGATGACGGCCTCGCGCGGATCATCGCGCAAGCGCCGCCGCAACCGACTGACCTGCACGTCGATGCTGCGGTCGAAGGGCATAGCCTCGCGGCCCTGGGTGAAATCCAATAGCTGGTCGCGGTTCAGTATCCGCTGCGGATGATCCAGGAATACCCGCAATAATCGGTATTCGCTGGCTCCCAGCGGCACCAGCACGCTATCCGGAGCGATCAACTGGCGGGTGGCAACCTCCAGCGTCCAGCCGGCGAAGCGAAAGCAGCGCGCCTCGCCCGGTTCGGTGGGCACACTGCGGGCGCGGCGCAGGATGCTTTTGATCCGCGCCAGCAATTCGCGCGGGTTGAACGGCTTGGGCAGATAATCGTCGGCGCCCATTTCCAGACCGACGATGCGGTCGGTGTCGTCGCCCCGCGCGGTTAGCATGATGATCGGGATTTGCGAGCGGGCGCGCAGGGTGCGGCACAGCACCAGCCCATCGTCGCCGGGCAGCATCAGATCGAGGATGACGAGGTCCACCGACCCCTGTTCCAGCGCGGCCCACAGCCCGCGACCGTCGGCCACGCCGGTCACCCGGAAACCGTTGCGGCCCAGATAGTCGGCCAGCAGTTCGCGCAGGCCCGGATCGTCGTCCACGACGAGAAGATGATCGCTCACGGCGATTCGGCCGTCGGAGAAGCCGCCTTGTCCATCATCTCCCGCGCGTGCGCCAGCGTGTTCTCGGTCAATTCCAGGCCGCCCAGCATCCGGGCGATTTCCTTGACCCGCTCGTCGGGTTCCAGCGCCACGACTTGCGTGTGGGTGGCGCCGCCGCCGGTCTGTTTTTCCGCCTTGAGCTGTCGGTGCGCCTGGGCGGCGACTTGGGGGAGGTGGGTGACGCACAGCACCTGCCGGCCGCCGCCCAGCGCCCGCAATTGCCGCCCGACGATTTCCGCCACTCCGCCGCCGATGCCAACATCCACCTCATCGAAGATCAGGGTCGGGATGCGGGCGGCATGGGCGGCGATCACCTGGATCGCCAGGCTGATGCGCGACAGTTCGCCGCCGGAGGCGACCTTGGCCAGCGGCCGCACCGGCTGGCCGGGATTGGCGCTGACCTGAAACTCGACGGTCTCCAATCCAGCCGGCGTGGGCTGTTCCAGCCGTTCCAGCACGATGGCGAAGCGCCCCCCCGCCATGCCCAGCCCCGCCAGCGCCGTCGAGACCCGCTCGCCCAGCTCCCGGGCCGCCGCCGCCCGCCGCTCGCTCAAGCGGTCGGCGCACGCCTGATAGGTCGCCCGCGCGGTTTTCACCGCCTGCTGCAATGCCTCCAGCCGGGTTTCGCTGTGTTCAAGCGCGTCCTGTTCGGCCTCGAACCGCGCCCGCAACGCTGGCAATTCCTCGGCGGCGATCCGATGCTTGCGGGCCAGTTGATGGGCGGCGGCCAGCCGCTGGTCGACCTGGGCCAGATGATCGGGATCGAGATCGAGCGCCTGGACGTAACCGCGCAACTCGCCGCTGGCTTCCTGGATCTGAATCAGCGCGGTGTTCAGCATCTCGCCGACCGGGACGAGGCGGGCGTCCAGACGACTCAGGGCATCCAGTTCGCGCAGACCGTGGTCGAGCCGGTCGACGATGGAAGACTCCTCGTCCTCGCTCAACCACCCCAGCAGGCGCTGGCCGGCGTCCAGCAACTGGCTGGCGTGGGCCAGTCGGCGCTGCTCGCCTTCCAGCGCCGCGACCTCGCCCTCCGCCAGATTCAGCGCCGCCAGTTCCCGCAGGTGATAGCGCAGGATATCCAGCCGGGCGTCGCGCTCGCTGGCGGCCTGTCGCAAATCGCGCAGTTCCCGCCGCAACCGGCTCCAGGTTTGGTATCGTTCCGCCAGTTCCATTGCGAGCGCCTGATTGCCGGCGTAATCGTCCAGCAATTGCCGCTGGGCCTCGCGCCGCAGCAGCGACTGGTGTTCGTGCTGGCCGTGGATATCCACCAACTGCTCGCCCAACTCCCGCAGCGCCTGGGTCGGTTGGGGCACGCCGTTGATGTAGCCGCGCGAGCGGCCGGTGCGGGCGACCACCCGCCGCAGGTGGCATTCCCGGTCGCGGTCCAGGTCGCGCTCGGCCAGCCAGGCGCGCGCCGCCGGCAGGGCGTCGAGATCGAACGACGCGCTGAGATCGGCCCGTTCCGCGCCGTGGCGGATCGCGCCGCTGTCGGCGCGGTCGCCCAGCAGCAGGCCGATGGCGTCCACCAGGATCGATTTGCCGGCGCCGGTTTCGCCGGTGACCGCGGTCATCCCGGCCGCCAGTTCCAGTTCCAGCTCCTCGACGATAGCGAAATCGCGGATGCGCAACTGGGTCAGCATGGCGGTTGGATCTTCAGGTGAAGGGGGTTGCTTCCGGACGCAGGCCCCAGTTCAGCTTGGCCCGCAGCAACTCGAAGTAATCGTGATTGAGGGGGTGGACCAGCCGCGCCTTGCGTCCCTTTTTGCGGATCAGAATGCGGTCGCCCGGCTCGATGGCCAAGCTGACCTGACCGTCGCAGGTGATCTGGGCCTCGGTGGTGTTGGCGCTGTTCAACACCACTTCAATGACGCTGTCGGCCTTGACCACGATCGGCCGGTGGGTCAGGGTGTGCGGGCAGATGGGCACCAGCACCACGGCTTCCAGCCCCGGATGGATGATCGGCCCGCCGCCGGCCAGCGCGTAGGCGGTGGAACCGGTCGGGGTGGAAATGATCAAGCCGTCGGCGCGGTAAGCGTTGAGGAAGCGGCCGTCGAGAAAGGCGTCCACCTCGATCATTCGGGCCACTTCGCGCTTGTGGACCACCACGTCGTTGAGCGCGTCGGCCTCGCCGGTCACTTGGTCCTCGCGCAGCACTTGGGCGTGCAGCAACGAACGGCGCGCTTCGCGAAAATGTCCTTGCAGCACCGCTTCCAGCCGGTGCGGGATTTCGCTGGGCGAAACGTCGGCCAGGAAACCGAGCCGGCCCAGATTGACGCCCAGGATGGGCACTTCGTAATCCACCAGCGAACGCGCCGCGTTCAGCATGGTGCCGTCGCCCCCCATGACGACGACCAGGTCGCATTGCTCGCCGATCATGGCCCGACTGGCGATTTCCAGGCCGTTGTCCGGGATCAGCCGGGCCGAGCTTTCATCGAGCAGCACGCGCAACTGGTGCTGGCGCAGGTAGGCGGCAATCTGGTTGAGCGTCCCCGCGCCGGTGGGGTCGCCAAATTTACTGATGAGGCCGATGGTGTGAAAAGCCAGGGTGGACATGGTTCCGTACTGGGTGGTTGGTCGAGCGCAACTTAACATTTTACCGGAAACCGTGCATATAGCGGATGGCTTGACACCTTTTCGGGGAGTTGCTACGGTGACTTAGCACTCAAGGCCGGGAGTGCTAAAACTGGAAAACGATCGGCATGCACAGCACGGAATCCACCCTGGTGGGCCATCCCGCCCTCAATGAACGCACCCAGCATTTGCTGCGAGCGCTGGTCGAGCGTTACATCCGCAACGGCCAGCCGGTCGGCTCGCGCACGTTGGCGCGCGACGTCGGGCTGGATCTCAGTCCGGCCACCATCCGCAACGTCATGGCGGATTTGGAGGAACTGGGTTATTTGCGCGCCCCGCACACCTCGGCCGGCCGGGTGCCGACCGCTCGCGGCTACCGCTTTTTCATCGATGCGTTGCTGCATCTCAAGCCCCTGGAATCTCGGGAGGTCGAAACTTTGCGTCGGCGTATCGACCAACCGGTGCGCGATGGCGCCGAACTGGCGCGTTCGGTCTCCGATCTGCTGTCGGGCGTCACCCACTTGGTCGGCGTGGTCATGCTGCCGCGCCGCAAAACGACGACCTTGCGCCAAGTGGAATTTTTGCCCTTGGCCGAGAACCGGGTGCTGGTGATTCTGGTGCTGAACACTCAGGAGGTGCAAAACCGCGTGATCCAGACCCAGCGCCCCTACAGCGCCGCGGAATTGCAGCAGGCGGCCAATTATCTGAACCAGCAGTTCACCGGCCAGGATATCCATCAAGTCAGGGAGTCGTTGTTGCGGGATTTGCGCGAAACCCGCGACAGTCTTGACCGGCTGATGCAAACCGTGGTCGAGATGGCCGAGCAGACCTTTGAAACCGAATCAAACGGCGAGGATTACGTGGTCGCTGGCCAGACCCAGTTGATGCAGTACGCCGACTTGTCCGATCTCGACAAGCTGCGACAACTGTTCGAAGCTTTCAACCACAAGCGCGATCTGCTGCACTTGTTCGACCAGTGCCTGCACGCCGATGGCGTGCAGATCTTCATCGGCGAGGAATCCGGCTTCGAGGCGCTGGAGGATTGCAGCGTGGTGACCGCGCCCTATTCCGTGGAAGGACGGGTGTTGGGGGTGCTGGGCGTCATTGGCCCGACCCGGATGGCCTACGACCGGGTCATTCCGGTGGTGGACGTGACCGCCCGCTTGCTGGCGGCGGCGCTCAACAGCCAGAACTAATTGATTTTTTGGCAAAATCCGATGTGGAGCCGGCTTCCAGCCGGCTTTTGGCCCGTCGAGCCGGCTCCACTTTCAGACGCCATCCCCGATCAGGTAATGACGGTCGGCTCGTTTCGACCGGTGCGCTCGCGAATGCCAGCCAGGTCGTTGGCGATCTGGATCAGTTCCGCCAGCGCCTGCTGGGTGTCGAGATCGTGCCGGGCCGGGTCGGCTTCATAGGCTTCGACGTAAACCCGCAGCGTCGCGCCCTCGGTGCCGGTGCCCGACAGCCGGTAGACGATGCGCGAACCATCCTGGAAGCCGATGCGGATGCCCTGCTTGTCGCTGACGCTGTCATCGATCGGATCGAGATAACGGAAATCGTCGGCATACGCCACTGCGTAGGAGCCGAGCTTTTGCCCCGGCAGGTCGACGGTTTTGGCGCGCAGCGCATCGACCAGACCATTGGCGGCGTCGCTGTCGACCGCTTCGTAGTCGTGGCGGGTGTAGTAGTTACGCCCGTAAGTCCGCCAATGTTCGCGCACGATCTCCGCCACCGACTGCCGGCGCGCGGCCAGGATGTTCAGCCAGAACAACACCGCCCATAGTCCGTCCTTCTCGCGCACGTGATCGGAGCCGGTGCCGAAGCTTTCCTCGCCGCACAGGGTGATCTTGTCGGCGTCCAGCAGGTTGCCGAAGAATTTCCAGCCGGTCGGCGTTTCGTAACAATTCAGTCCCAGTTTGGCCGCCACCCGGTCGGCTGCCTGACTGGTCGGCATCGAGCGGGCGACGCCGCTGATCCGACCGCGATAGCCCGGCGCCGAGGCGGCGTTGGCCAGGATCACCGCCAGACTGTCGCTGGGGGTGACGAAGAAATGCCGACCCAGCACCATGTTGCGGTCGCCGTCGCCGTCCGAGGCCGCGCCGAAATTCGGGGCGTCCGCGCCAAACAGGTAATCGGCCAGTTCCTTGGCGTACACCAGGTTTGGATCGGGGTGGCCGTGGCCGAAATCCTCCAGCGGCACGCCGTTGATCACCGTGCCGGCCGGCGCGCCCAGCCGCTTTTCCAAAATCTCCCGCGCGTAGGGGCCGGTGACCGCATGCATGGCGTCGAACCGCATCCGAAACCCGGATTGGAACAGGGCGCGAATCTGGCCAAAGTCGAATAACTGCTCCATCAGATCGGCGTAGGCGCTGACCGGGTCCACGATTTCCACCCACATGTCGCCGACGCTCGCAGTCCCCAGGCAGTCGAGATCGATGTCGGGCGTGTCCAGGGTGTGGTAGCGGTTGATGTGCAGGCTGGCCCGGTAGATGGCCTCGGTGACCTTCTCGGGCGCCGGCCCGCCGTTCGGGGTATTGAATTTGATGCCGAAGTCTTCGTCCGGCCCGCCGGGGTTGTGGCTGGCCGACAGGATGATACCGCCCCGGGCCTGGTGCTGGCGGATCAAGTGGGAGGCGGCCGGAGTCGAGAGGATGCCACCCTGGCCCAGCACCACCCGCGCACAACCGTTGGCGGCGGCGATGCGCAGAATGATCTGGATCGCTTGGCGGTTGTAGTAGCGTCCGTCGCCGCCGAGCACCAGCGGGGCATCCTCGCGGTCGCGCTGGGTGTCGAAAATGCACTGGACGAAGTTTTCCAGGTAATTCGGTTTTTCGAATACCTTCACTTTTTTGCGCAGCCCCGAGGTGCCGGGCTTTTGATCGGAGAACGGTTGGGTGGTGATGGTTTGGACAGTCATGATGGGTGCTCTCTCTAGGGAGGGTTTTTGTTAAATACGCCAACTATTATTATGCGCGTGTCGGTATCGGGATAGAACCTACAACCAACACAGGCAAAACAGTACGGCGTCAAGGCGCGAGTAGGAGCGGCGCCGACTCCGGCGGTAGGTCGGCTCGTTCGTGATGGATGCCGCCGATTTTCGCCCATTTGGCGTGGCCAACTTCGTATACTTCCCACCGAACTGGGCGCCGGCGAACGGTTGGTGGTCCGGCGGGGCGCGCTCCGCGTCCGGGGACGTTCGCCTGTTCCGCGAACGTGGTTTTTCCCTTCCTGAATCCCGATCATGCTGGAAAAACTCTTCGCACTGCACGCGCACGGTACGACCGCGCGCACCGAAATCCTGGCTGGCTGCACCACCTTTCTCACCATGTCGGCCATTCTGTTCGTCAACCCCGATATTCTTGGCCAAGCTGGCATGGATCGCGACGCCGTGTTCGTCGCTACCTGTCTGGCCAGCGCCATCGGCTCGCTGCTGATGGGCCTGCTGGCGAATTACCCCATCGGTCAGGCGCCCGGCATGGGCATCAACGCCGTGTTCACCTTCGGGCTGGTCAAGGGCATGGGCCTGCCATGGGAAACGGCGCTGGGCGCGGTGTTCCTGTCCGGCTTGCTGTTCGTGCTGGTCAGCCTGCTGCGCGTTCGGGAATGGTTCGTCAACGCCATCCCGACCAGCCTCAAGCACGCCATTACCGCCGGGGTCGGTCTGTTCCTGGCGCTGCTGGCCCTGCACGCCGCCGGGATCGTGGCGGCCAGCCCCGATACGCTGGTCACGCTGGGCAACGTCAAATCGCCGCCCGCCCTGCTGGCGATGGGTGGTTTCCTGCTGATGGCGACGCTCGATCGACGAGGCGCGCCCGGCGCGATTCTGATCGGGATGCTGGCGGTCACGGCGCTATCGGTGATCCTGGGTCTAAGTTCGTTTACCGGCGTGTTCTCGCCTCCGCCCTCGTTGGCTCCGACCCTGTTCGAGGCCGACATTCGCGCCGCACTGGACCCGGCGGTGCTGGGCGTGGTGCTGAGCTTTTTCCTGATGAGCCTGTTCGAGACCTCGGGCACTCTGATCGCGATTGCCGAACGCGGCGGCTTTCTCGATGCCCAAGGCCGGTTGCCTCGGCTGGAACGCGCCCTGCTGGCCGACAGCACCGCGATCAGCGCCGGCGCTCTGCTGGGCACCTCCAGCACGACGAGCTATCTGGAAAGCACCGCCGGCATCAGCGCCGGCGGTCGGACCGGCCTGACCGCCGTGGTCATTGCCCTGCTGTTCCTGGCCAGCCTGGTGCTGGCGCCGCTGGCGGCGATGGTGCCGGCCTACGCCACCGCGCCGGCGGTGCTGTACGTCGCTATCCTGATGCTGCGCAGCTTGGCCGAACTCGACTGGAACGACCTGACCGAAAGCGCCCCGGCGGTGTGTTGCGTGACCGTCATGGCGTTCACCTTCTCCATCGCCGACGGCATTGCCTTTGGAGTGATCAGCCATGTGCTGCTGAAACTGCTGGCTGGCCAGTGCGACCGGATCGGCCTGCCGATGGCGGTGGTGGCCGGGCTGTTCCTGGCGCGGTATCTGTGGTTGTAGCGGGATCGAACCTTCACCGGCTGATCAGACTGGAGGGCGCTACCCGGCGCAAAAATCCCTGAAACCAGGTTTCGCCGGGCGCCAGGCGCTGAATCACGCCGCGGTAGGTATCGCGGTCCAGCATCAGTTCGGCAAAGGGTCGGGGCGAAGGGCAGAGGAAAAACAGCGCAATCACGGCCAGATAGAGCGCCGCCGTGCCGATGGGCTGGCTGAGGCTGCCCAGACTGAAGGCGGTGCCGAAAGAGCTTTTCAACAGCTTCTTGCCGGACAGATCGACGCTGTACCACTCGTCCAGCAGCAGATGGACGAGGAAGCCCAAGGTGACAAAGGTTCCGCACAGCCAGGAATGGATGACGGAAGCATTGAAGGCATGGAAAGCGACGAGGGTCGCGATCAGCCCGCAACCGATGCCCGCCGGGATGGAGTGAATCAATCCGCGGTGAACGGTGACTTGGTCGAACAGATTGAACAGGCCATAACGGATGAATAGAAAACAGCCGAACCACAGGACGACCAGTTCCACCAGCGAATAACGTCCGCCGAAGGTGAACACCACCAGGAAACCGGCCACCACTGCCAGCGTGGCGAAAACGATCCGAATCGGGATGGAGGTGGGGGAATCGAGGTCGGGCAGCAGGCCGCCGATGACCCCGAGCACAAAATAACCGATGACCGCCTGATGGGGAAACTGGCCGGTCATCACCAGCACGGTAGCGGCCAGCCCGCTGACCGCCGCCGCCCCCATCAGGTGGGTGTTGAAATCCGCCATCCTAGCCCTGCAACAACAGATTGCGCAGGTCGATGATCGCGGCGTTGGCGCGGGAGATGTACGAGGCCATGATCAGCGAGTGATTGGCCATGGGTCCGAACCCGGTGCCATTCAGGATCATCGGACTCCAGATAAAGCTCTGGGTGTTTTCCAGTTCGCGGACGATCTGCTTGAGCGACACTATCGCGTTTTTGTTGGCGAGTACGTCGCCGAAATCCACCTCCAGCGCCTTGAGGGTATGCACCAGCGCCCAAGTGTAGCCGCGCGCCTCGAAGAACACGTCGTCGATCTTCAGCCATGGCGTCTTGACTTGGGACTGGGCCGGAGACGGCGTGGACTGACGGGCGTTGGGATCGCCGGCCAGATCCAGATTGAAACGGGTCTGGCCGACGCCAGCCGCCAGCCGCTGCGCCAGACTGCCCAGCCGCTTCTCAACCACTTGCAGGTAGGCGCTGAGATTGTCGGCGCGGGTGAAAAACTGACCATCGAACGCCTTGTCGTCGGCCAACCGGTTCAAATAGCGATAGAGCGCCTCGATCCCCGTGCGGTATTCCGACTCGGTGGACGGCAGAATCCAGGATTCCGAGTCGTAGCTGAACTTCGGCTCGGCGACCTGCAAATCCTTGTCCTCAATGGACTGGGTCTGGGAGCGGCTGAATTCGTTGCGCAGGGAGCGCGCTAGATCGCGCAGTTCGGTCAACACACCAAATTCCCAGTTGGGGATATTATCGAGATAGACGCCCGGCGGCGTGATGTCGTTGCTGAGGTAGCCGCCGGGCTTGTCCAGCAGGGTCTCGGCGATGCGGATGGTGGTGGCGGCGGTCACGTAGCCCGGCACCAGTTTTTTCTGCTCGTTGTTAGCCAAGGCCAGAGCGCTCTCGCGCACATCGAACTCGCCGGGCGAGCGCGACCAGATAAACCCGAGCACGATGAAGACGATAACGTAGGTGACCAGGAACAACCCCAGCGTCCACCACAGGCCTTTTTCCTTCCAGGTGCGCGGATGGTAGAGCGTGGCGACTTGGGTAACTTTGGCGCCCAGTTTGGGCTTGGTCGGGGATGCGGATTCTTGAGTGTCCATTAGTATTCCTTGATTTTTTGGTGAGTTGCCAAACTTACAATTGCCGGATGCGCGTCCGTTGTTCTTCCAGCTTGGTCGCGGCCAGTTGGAGTTCCGCCAAGCGGGCGCGTTCCTTTTCGACGACTTCGGTCGGCGCGCGGCCCAGGAAGTCGGCGTTGCCCAGCTTGGCCACGCCGCGTTCCGCCTCCTTGCGCAGCTTGGCGATTTCCTTGTCGAGGCGGGCGGTTTCCGCCGCCTGGTCGATCAGGCCGGCCATGGGGATCAGGATTTTCATCGCCCCGGCCAGCGCGGCGGCGGCTTCCGGCGCCGGTTCCTCTTCGCCCAGCCAGGCGATGGATTCCAGTCGGCCCAGCGTCATCAAGGCGCGACGCTGCCGCTCCAACCGCGCCCGATCCTCGTCCGCGCCCTGTTGCAACAGCACCGGCAGCGGCTTGCCGGGCGCGATGTTCATCTCGGCGCGGATGCGGCGCACGCCCAGCAGAAACTGGCGCAGCCATTCGATCTCGGCTACCGCGCCGTCGTCCACCAGGGTTGGGTCGATCTCCGGGTAGGGCTGGAGCATGATGGAAGCCCCCTCGCTCTGACCCTGCCATGCAAGGGGCGAAAGGGAGATTTTCCCGGCCAGCGGCGCGACCCGTTGCCAGATCTCCTCGGTGATGAACGGCATCAGCGGGTGCAACAGCCGCAACAGGGTTTCCAGCACCTGAACCAGCGTCCGCCGGGTCCCGCGCTGGGCGGCCTCGGAACTGGCCGGGTCGGTCAGCACCGGCTTGGACAGTTCCAGATACCAGTCACAGAACTCGTTCCAGGTGAACTCGTACAGCGCCTGCGCCGCTTGATCGAAACGGTAGCCCTGAATGGCGGTGTTAACTTCGGCAATAGCGTCCTGCAAGCGGGATCGAATCCAGCGGTCGGCCTGGCTGAGTTCGATTTCGCCACCGCTCAGGCCAGTGTCGCGCCCTTCGGTATTCATCAGCACGTAGCGGGCGGCGTTCCACAGCTTGTTGCAGAAGTTGCGGTAGCCCTCGACCCGACCCATGTCGAACACGATGTCGCGCCCCGTCGTCGCCAGCGCGGCGAAGGTGAACCGCAGGGCATCGGTACCGTGGGCGCGAATGCCGGCGGAAAACTGGTTGCGGGTGGCCTTCTCAATCGCCGGCGCCATCTGCGGCTGCATCAGCCCGGTAGTGCGCTTGGCGACCAATTCCTCCAGCCCCACGCCGTCAATCAAATCCAGCGGGTCGAGCACGTTGCCCTTGGATTTCGACATTTTCTGGCCGTCCTGATCGCGCACCAGACCGTGAATGTAGACCTCGCGGTAGGGCACGTCGCCCATGAACTTCAGGCCCATCATGATCATCCGGGCTACCCAGAAGAAGATGATGTCGAAGCCGGTGACCAGCACGCTGGTCGGATAGAAGGTCTTGAGCGCCTTGGTATTTTCTGGCCAGCCCAGCGTGGAAAACGGCCACAGCGCCGAGGAGAACCAGGTGTCCAGCACGTCGGGATCCTGTTCCAACGCCACGTCCGGGCCGAGTCGGTGTGTTGCCCGCACTTCCGCTTCGCTACGGCCCACGTAAACCTTGCCCCGCGCGTCGTACCAGGCCGGAATCCGGTGGCCCCACCAGATTTGCCGGCTGATGCACCAGTCTTCGATCCGGTTCATCCAGTCGAAATAGGTTTTCTCCCAGTTTTCCGGGATGAATTTGATCTTGCCGGTCTTGACGGCGGCGATGGCGGGACCGGCCAGCGGCCCGGCTTTGACGTACCACTGATCAGTCAGAAACGGTTCGATGACGGCGTGGCTGCGGTCGCCGCGCGGGACCATCAGCTTGTGCGGCTTGATGTCCTCCATCAGCCCCAGTTCCTCCAGATCGGCGACGACCCGCTTGCGGGCCTCGAACCGGTCCAGACCGCGATAGGCTTCGGGGCCGTTGTCGTTGATTTTGGCGTCGGGGGTGAAGATGTTGAGCAGCGGCAGGCTGTGGCGCTGGCCGACCGCGTAGTCATTGAAGTCGTGGGCGGGGGTGATCTTGACGCAGCCGGTGCCGAAGCTGGGGTCCACGTACTCGTCGGCGATGATGGGGATGTTCCGGCCGGTCAGCGGCAGCGCCACGTGCAGGCCGATCAGGTGCTGGTAGCGCTCGTCGTCGGGATGGACCGCCACAGCGGTATCGCCCAGCATGGTCTCCGGGCGGGTAGTGGCGACCACCAGATCGCCACCGCCCTCGGCCAGTGGGTAGCGGATATGCCACATGAACCCGTTTTCTTCGTCGCTGACCACCTCCAGGTCCGACACGGCGGTGTGCAGCACCGGGTCCCAGTTCACCAGCCGCTGGCCGCGATAGATCAGCCTCTCCTCGTACAGGCGAACGAACACCTCTCGCACCGCCGCCGACAGTCCGTCGTCCATGGTGAAGCGTTCCCGCGCCCAGTCCACTGACGCGCCCATCCGCCGCAACTGGCGGGTGATGGTGCCGCCGGATTCCGCCTTCCACGCCCACACCCGCTCGATGAACGCCTCGCGGCCCAGATCGTGGCGGGTTTTGCCTTCGCCGGCCAGTTGCCGCTCCACCACCATTTGAGTGGCGATGCCGGCGTGATCGGTGCCCGGCTGCCACAGGGCGTTGTAACCCTTCATCCGGTAATAGCGGGTCAGCGCGTCCATGATGGTGTCCTGGAAGGCGTGGCCCATGTGCAGGGTGCCGGTGACGTTCGGCGGTGGAATCATGATGCAGTAGGGTTCGCCCTGGCCGCTGGGCGCGAAATAGCCCCGCTCTTCCCAAAGGGCATACCAGCGGGATTCAATGGCGTGCGGTTCGTAGGTTTTATCCATGACGGTCGTCGGAATGGAGATCGGCGGGCGCCATCGCGTGGGGCGCGGTTTTATTCGGGGTGGAAAGTATAACCCAGCTTGCCAACGCGGGGAGACGAGGTTCCGCCAGTCATGAAAAACCCGCCGTAAGGCGGGTTCCTGGGCAAACCGTCCAGTCGGCGATCAGCGACGGATTTATTTCTTCTTGGTGGGCGCCGGCTCCACCGCGATGGCGAATTCCTCGACGTAGTTGACCCGCACCTGATCGCCGATCTTGACCTGGCTGATGTCCACGTCCTGGGGCGCCTTGACCGTGATCGCGCGTTCCGGCCCCTTCAGGGTGACCTTGCGGGTTTTCTTGTTGATCGCGATGACGTTCGCCACGATGTCCACGTTGTTGCGCACGGCGCCGCCCGGTTTCTGACCCAGCGGGGTGCGTTCGGCGCTGATCGTCTCTTTCTTCTCGGTGACGCCACCCGTCAAATCCTTGGTGAGGCTGACGGCCACGGCCTCGTAATACTTCGCCACGACCCGGTCGCCGACCTTCAACTGCGGAAGGTTGCGGGCCTCCTCGCCGACATGGATGGTGAAAACCTTGCCGGCCTTATCCTTGAGGGTGACCAGTCGCTTGTCGAGGTCCACCGCCTGCACCTTAAAGGTCGCGGTGACCACTTCGCCGACGGCCATTTCAGGAGCGGCGGATTGAGTGGTCGCCTGGGAGGTTGCCTCCGGCGCTTTGTTCGTGGACGCACAGCCCGCCGTCAGCAGCAGGCTCAGTGCGCTCAAAGCAATCAACATGCGGTTTTTCATTACTATTTTCTCCTTGGTAACTTTGGATGATCCGGGATGAAAGAGCCGGTTCGGTAGCCGCCGGCCTCGAAAGATGCTTGCGGGGTTTGGCATCCCCCGAATTTTGCGGGCGGTTCTAGGGCAGGATGCGGAGATTGACGACACAGCGATCGGTCGCCGAGGCGTCGCCTTCCCAGAACCGCCAGTACTTGAGCTTGAGCGCGACCTCGCCGGGTTGACGGGCGGTAAAAGTGAAAATGCGCTGGCCGCGCGCCCCGATCGATCCGGTCTCGGGCGGAGCGTAGTCGGTGCTACCCAGCGTCAGCAACCGGCTGTCGGTCTCGTCGATGGCCCAAGTGTAACCGGTCGCGGGATTCTCCGGCAACCGCATGACCAAGCGCTCGCCCACCCGGAGTTCGGCGGTTCGATTGTTGTCGGCGCGGGTGAGAATCAGCGATCCATCTTCGCGGACGCCGGCGGGAGGGGGCGACGACGGATCGCCCTTGGCGGCGCAACCGGCCAGCATCAGCGCGGCCAGCGCCAGCGCGGCCAGACGGGCGGGAAATGACGGGAGTTTACCAATGACGGGCATAGGAGCTTACGGTGTGGAGGGTGGACGGTGAATCGCCGGCGGGCGAATGGCGCAGGCGGGCTTTGAACCGCGACGGTTTCGCGCGATGCTGGGCGTCGTTCAATGCAGTGCTCAAACCGGGCTGGATCGAGAAATTGTAGATGAATTTAAATAGTTGCTCGCCGGCCGTCGATGCCCAGCACCGCCACCGCTATCCCGCCCAGCGCGACCGCGAACCACAGCGTCGCAATCCGGCACAGCAAAGTGATGGCGACCGCCGACGGGCCATCCGAACCGACAGCGACCAGCAGCACCCCCATCAGCGCCTCGGTTCCCCCCAAGCCGCCGGGCAGGAACGACAGCGCCCCGGCCAGCACCGCGATGGCGTAGATGCCGATGCCGGCGGCGAGGCTAAGTTCGACGCCGACGCCGCGAGCGATCAGATACAAGGATAGCCCTTCCAGTCCCCAGGACAGCACACCCAGCCCCAGTCCGAACAGAAAGTTGCCCGGTCGTAGCAGCACCGCCGCCGAATCGAGCAACCGCGCCAGCCGGTCGAACCGATGACCGTAGCGATGACCCTGTCCCAACATTCGCAATCGCTCCGGCAGCCAAGCGCGAGTCACCAGCCAGATCAGCCCCAGCGTCAGCCCCCAGGCCACCGCCGCCAGCCAGGCGTAATCGGGCCGGGCCAGCAGGATCAGCAGCGCCAGCAGGCTCATCGCCAGCACGTCCAGCAATCGTTCCACGAACAGCGCCGCCAAGCTCTGGGCATAGCTCACGCCGTGCCCGCGCAGGTAAAGCGACCGCACCGCCTCGCCGGCCTTGCCTGGAGTCACGGTCAGGGTAAAGCCCGCCAGGTAATAGAGAAAGTGCCGCCACCACGGCAGGACGTGGCCGAACACGGCGATGTAGCGCCGCCACCGCCAGAACCGCAGCAGGTAGTTGAGCAGCGACAGAGCAAAAATCGCCGCCAGCACTGGCGAATCGACCCGTCGCAGCGCCGCCAACACCGCCGCGTGGTCGGCAAACAGGACAAATCCCAGATACAGCAGAGCGGCCAAGCCGATACTCAAGGTCAGGGCGTGGCGATGATGAGGAGACATGAGGCCGTCGATAGGTTGAGGGTTTTCAAGCGGTCCCGCCGCCAACCAGCCATCGGTGCGCGCCGTAGGCCAGCAGCCCGCAACCGGCGATGACCGCGGCCATCGGCACCGCCGAACCATGGCCCAGCAGCCCGACCAGCGTGCTAGCCAGGGTCGCGATACCAAATTGCAAGGCGCCCAGCAGGGCCGAGGCGCTGCCGGCCCGCGTCCCCTGGTGCGCCAGCGCATTGGCCATGGCGTTCGGCGCAGTGAAGCCCAGGCTGACGCTGTAGCCGAACAGCGGGAGCAGCAGCATCGGCAGTCCACCCCAACCACCGGCGGCGATGGCCAGCAATCCCAGTCCCAGCACCGCGGTCGAACGGTTGGCCCGTCGCAGGATCGCGTCCGCGGAATGACGCGCCAACAGGTGGCGATTCACCTGGGAACTGGCGATCAGCCCCAGCGCGTTGAGGCCAAATAGCCAACCGAAATTCTG
>Ga0209573_1001270_pt1 | contig 40668 bp, 48 predicted proteins | sample TNRBio252014_DNA_FD_185870 | JGI IMG/M metagenome (GOLD analysis project Ga0209573, IMG submission 185870) | Wastewater treatment Type I Accumulibacter community from EBPR Bioreactor in Madison, WI, USA - TNR Reactor_6/25/2014_ DNA (SPAdes)... | ecosystem: Engineered > Bioreactor > EBPR >...
ACCGGTCTGTCGGTGTCGCGCGTCGGCTCGTCGGCGCAGACGAACGCGATGAAGTCGGTCGCCGGTCCGGTGAAACTGGAACTGGCGCAGTACCGCGAAATGGCGGCCTTTGCGCAGTTCGGCTCGGACCTCGACGCCTCGACGCAAAAGCTGCTGAACCGCGGCGCCCGCCTGACGGAGCTGATGAAGCAGCCGCAATACGCCCCGCTGACCAACGCGGAAATCGTCTGCGTGATCTTCGCCGGCACCAACGGCTATCTCGACAAGGTCGCGGTCAAGGACGTCGGTCGCTTTGAAAAGGGCCTGCTTGCCCATCTGCGCGGCAAACACGCGGCCCTGCTCGAGGACATCACCGTCAATGACCGCAAGGTCAAGGGCGAGCTGGAAGACAAGATCCGTGCGGCGCTGAACGAGTTCGCGAAAGACTTCGCCTGAGGGCGGGATCAAGGGGAGCAGGTAGATGCCAAGCCTCAAGGATCTGAAAAACCGGATCGCGAGTGTCAAGAACACTCGCAAGATCACCAAGGCGATGCAGATGGTCTCGGCAGCAAAACTGCGCCGGGCCCAGGAAGCCGCCGAGGCCGCGCGGCCCTATGCCGCGCGGATGGAAGCCGTGGTGAACGGTCTGGCGGCCTCGGTCGCCGGGTCGGATTCGGCGCCGCGCCTGTTGGCCGGCACCGGCTCGGACAAGGTGCACCTGCTGGTGGTGATGACGGCGGAACGCGGCCTCTGCGGCGGCTTCAACTCGTCGATCGTCAAACTGGCGCGCCTGAAGGCCAATGACCTGCTGATGCAGGGCAAGACGGTGAAAATCCTCACCGTCGGCAAGAAGGGCCGCGAGCAACTGCGCCGTGATTTTGGCTCGCACATGGTCGGCCATGTCGACCTGAGCGACGTCAAGCGCATCGGCTATGACAACGCGCGGGCCATCGCCCGCGACGTGCTGGCGCGCTTTGAGGCGGGCGAGTTCGACGTGGCGACGCTGTTCTTCAACCGCTTCCAGTCGGTCATCAGCCAGATCCCGACCGATCAGCAGATCATCCCGGCCAAGGCCGCTGCAGTCGCCGACACCGGCGCGGTTTATGATTATGAACCGTCCGAAGAGGCGATCCTTGCCGACCTGCTGCCGCGTTCGGTCGCCACGCAGGTCTTTACGGCGCTGCTGGAGAATGCGGCGTCCGAACAGGGTGCGCGGATGTCCGCAATGGACAACGCGACGCGCAACGCGGGCGACATGATCCAGAAGTACACGACGATCTACAACCGCTCGCGCCAGGCTGCGATCACCAAAGAGCTTATCGAAATCATCTCGGGCGCGGAAGCGCTCTGACGAACCGGAGACAGACACATGGCAAAAGCGAAGGCAACCGGCAAGGTGACGCAGGTCATCGGCGCCGTCGTCGACGTGCAGTTCGAAGGCGCGCTGCCCGCGATTCTGAACGCTCTCGAGACCTATAACAACGGCAAGCGACTGGTTCTGGAAGTCGCTCAGCACCTCGGCGAGAACACGGTTCGCGCCGTGGCCATGGACGCGACCGAAGGTCTGGTCCGTGGTGAGCCCGTCGCCGACACCGGCGCGCCGATCTCGGTGCCGGTCGGCACCGCGACTCTGGGCCGCATCCTGAACGTCATCGGCGAGCCGGTGGACGAAAAGGGCCCGGTCAACGCGACCGCGACGCGGTCGATCCACCAGCCTGCCCCGGCCTTTGCCGATCAGGCGACGGAATCGCAGATCCTCGTCACCGGCATCAAGGTGATCGACCTGCTCGCCCCCTATACCAAGGGCGGCAAGATCGGCCTGTTCGGCGGCGCCGGCGTGGGCAAGACGGTTCTCATCATGGAACTGATCAACAACATCGCCAAGGTGCACTCGGGCGTGTCGGTCTTCGCCGGTGTGGGCGAGCGGACGCGTGAGGGCAACGACCTCTATCACGAGATGATCGAATCCGGCGTTATCGACCTCGAAGACATGACGAAGTCGAAGATCGCGCTGGTTTACGGCCAGATGAACGAGCCTCCGGGAGCCCGGATGCGGATTGCGCTGTCGGGTCTGACCCTGGCGGAACAGTTCCGCGACGAGACCGGCGCCGACGTGCTGTTCTTCGTCGACAACATCTTCCGCTTTACCCAGGCGGGTTCGGAAGTGTCGGCGCTGCTGGGTCGTATCCCTTCGGCCGTGGGTTACCAGCCGACGCTGGCCACCGACATGGGCGCGATGCAGGAACGCATCACCTCGACCAAGAACGGCTCGATCACCTCGGTGCAGGCCGTCTACGTTCCGGCCGACGACCTGACCGACCCGGCGCCCGCGACCTCGTTTGCCCACCTTGACGCGACGACCGTTCTGGACCGCGCGATCTCGGAAAAGGGCATCTACCCGGCCGTGGACCCGCTGGGTTCGACCTCGCGTCTGCTCGACCCGCTGATCATCGGCGACGAGCATTACTCGGTGGCGACCTCGGTGCAGCGCGTGCTTCAGCGCTACAAGTCGCTGCAGGACATCATCGCCATTCTGGGGATGGACGAACTGAGCGAGGACGACAAGATCGCCGTGGCCCGCGCCCGCAAGATCGAGCGCTTCCTGTCGCAGCCCTTCGACGTGGCAAAGGTCTTCACCGGCTCGGACGGCGTTCAGGTGCCGCTGGAAAAAACCATCGCCTCGTTCAAGGCTGTGGTCGCGGGTGAATACGACCACCTGCCGGAAGCCGCCTTCTACATGGTCGGCGACATCGAGGACGTGAAGGCCAAGGCCCAGCGCCTCGCCGCAGCGGCCTGATCTGACAACGGGAGGCCCTGATGGCCGATACGATGCAGTTCGACCTCGTCTCTCCTGAGCGGAAACTCCTTTCCGCTCAGGCCAGCGAGGTGCAGATCCCCGGCGCCGAGGGCGAATTGACCGCGATGCCGGGGCATACGCCCACGATCACCACCCTGCGCCCCGGCGTGCTGAAGGTGACGATCAATGGCGCGGTCAGCGAGTTTGCGGTGACCGGCGGCTTTGCCGAAATCTCGCCCGAGGGCGTGTCGGTGCTGGCCGAACGTTCGGTCGCCAAAGGCGACGTGACGCAGGCGGTGCTTGACGGCTGGGTCGCCGAGGCCCACCGCGCCCACAAGGACGCCCCGGCGGGCGCCAGTGACGAGGCCGCCAAGCAGTTGGCCGACATGGTGGCGATCGGCGGCCAGGTCGGCCTGACCGCCAACCTGCCAAACGGCTGAGCCCGCACGAAAAGAGACCTGAAAGGCCCTGCTTCGGCGGGGCCTTTTTGTTGGCAACCGGGGGATGGGGGATCGCGCGGATCGGAGCAAGGAGTGCATATCCTTCACCGACCCTTGGGCCCGTCGGGCGCGGGGCGTGCCGCCACCGCGACAGGGCAGGGGGCATTCTGCCCCCTCTTTCGTTGCGCGAAATTCACCCCCTGAGGATACTTGGAGAGCAAAGAAAGCGGCATTCAGGTCTTGTTAACCGCGCCTCTTTGCTCGGAAAATATCCCGGGGTCCGGGGCAGCGCCCCGGGGGTGGTCGATGGAATGGCCGGTGCGATCCTGTCGCTTCCCGCGCCGTCAGGGGCGCGGATAAAAGCCTTCGTAGATCGGCGTCAGCGTGTCCATGTCGAACAACGACGAGACCGAGGTTCCGTTCCAGGTGTTGAGGATCGCCTGCGCGAACATCGGAGCGGTCGGCACAATGCGGATGTTCGGCGCGGCCCTGACGGCGTCGGTCGGTTCGATGGAATCAGTGATCACCAGCGATTTCATCACCGAGCCCTTGATGCGGTCCACCGCCGGGCCCGAGAGCACGCCGTGGGTGATGTAGGAATGCACCTCGGTGGCGCCCGCGTCCATCAGCACTTCGGCGGCCTTGCACAGCGTGCCCGCCGTGTCGCAGATGTCGTCCACGATGATGCAGGCCTTGCCGCGCACATCGCCGATCACCGTCATTTCCGCGACTTCGCCGGCCTTCTCCCGCCGCTTGTCGACGATCGACAGCGGCGCGTTGATCCGCTTGGCCAGTTCGCGGGCGCGGGCGACGCCGCCGACGTCCGGCGACACCACCATCAGTTCATCCAGTCGGCCGCGGAAATTGTGCAGCACGTCCATCGCAAAGATTGGCGCGGCATAGAGGTTGTCCACCGGGATGTCGAAGAAGCCCTGAATCTGCGTCGCGTGCAGGTCCAGCGTCAGGATGCGGTCCACCCCGGCGCGGGTGATGAGGTTGGCGACCAGTTTGGCAGAGATCGGCGTGCGGGCCTTGGCGCGGCGGTCCTGACGGGCATAGCCGAAATACGGGATCACCGCCGTGATGCGCGCCGCTGACGAGCGTTTGAGCGCATCGGCGATGATGAGCAGTTCCATCAGGTTGTCATTTGCCGGGCGCGAGGTGGACTGGACGATATACATGTCCTCGCCGCGGACGTTCTCGAAGACCTCGACAAAGATCTCCTGATCGTTGAAGCGTTCGACCCGCGCGTCGACCAGGCTGACGCCTTTGCCGCGATGCAGCGACATGCGCCGGGCAATCGCGGTGGCGAGTGGCCGGTTGGCATTGCCGGCGATCAGTTTGGGTTCGGTCATGGCGGCCATCGTCAACCTCGGGCATGGGGGAATCGGGATGTTGACACCGCTTATCACCCGGCTAGGGTCTTGCAAACCCGCGGGGGCAGAGGGATGCGCCGAATGCGACAGATCGACTATTACCTGAGCGTCATCTCGCCCTGGACCTATCTGGTGGGCAACCGTGTGGTCGAGGTTGCGGCGCGGCATGGTGCGGTGCTGCGCTATCGCCCGCTCGACCCCGGCGCCTTGTTTGCCCGCACGGGGGGCCTGCCGCTGGCGCAGCGCCATGAGAACCGGCAGGCGTATCGCCTGCAGGAGTTGCGGCGGCAATCGGCCAAGGCCGGGATGCCGCTGACCCTGCGCCCGGCGTATTTCCCGACCAATCCGGCCCCCGCCGCCTATGCGATCATCGCCGCGCAAGAGGCGCAGGCGCAGGGCGCTGGCGGTGATCTGCACGGTCTCGTGCAGTCGCTCTGCGCGGCCTGCTGGGCCGAGGACCGCAATGTCGCCGACGACGAGGTGATCGGCGAGTGCCTGACCCGTGCCGGGTTCAAGACCTCGCTGATGATGTCGGGGATGTTGCTGGGGGCAGAGACCTATGGGCGCAACCTCGACGAAGGGGTGTTGGCCGGGGTCTTTGGCGTGCCCTTCTTCATCACCGGCGATGAACGCTTCTGGGGTCAGGACCGCGTCGAGGATCTGGATCGCCATCTGGCAGGCACGTCTTGAGCGCAGTGCATAGCCGGCGCCTTGGGCAGCCGGACGGGATGCCGGCGCTGCTGGCGCATTGCTTTCTGGGCCACAGCGGCACATGGGCGCGCCTTGTCGAGGCGTTGGAGACGCCGCTGGATGCGCTGGCCTTTGACATGCCGGGCCACGGCCGCAGCCCAATGCCCGACTCGCCAGGTGATTTTCACGCCCTGGTTGCAGGGGTGGTGGCTGGGCTGGTGCAGCGCCCCTCGCTGATGATCGGGCATTCCTTTGGCGCCGCCTCGATCTTGCGCCACGCGCTGCATCACCCGCAGGATGCGACCGGGCTGGTGCTGATCGAGCCGGTGTTCTTTGCCGCCGCCGTGGGGCGGCCGGAATACGGCCCCTATCGCCAGCAGGAGCAGGCGCTGCGGGCGGCGGTGGTGGCGGGTGATCTGGCGGGCGCGGCGCGGCAGTTTCTGGCGCTCAATCCCGGTTCGCCGGAGTATGACACCCTGCCGCAACCGGTGCAGGCGGCAATGGCGGCGCAGATGCGGCTGGTGCTGGCGACCGAGGCGGGGCTGTTCAACGACAGCGGCGGCTTGCTGGCGCCGGGCGTGCCCGAGCGGTTCACCGCGCCGGTGTTGCTGGTGATCGGCAGCGAGACGACGCCGATTTTTCGCGCGACTGTCGGGGGTTTGGCCGAACGGCTGCCGCGCGCCGAGGTGGTGGTGATCGAGGGCGCCGGGCATATGGTGCCGATCAGCCATGCCGCGCAGACTGCCGCTGCGGTGCAGGGCTGGCTGCAGCGCAGTGGTCAGGTGCCCGTGTTGCAGATGGAAAAACCCCGCGTCGGCTGACGCGGGGTTCGGCCTGCCGGTGAGGCGGTCAAATCAGGCGGCTTCGGCGTGCGAGGCGGCCATGCGGCGCTCGCTTTCTTCGCGCGACAGCGCGACCGAGGTGCGGACCCCGGCGGCGACGAACTGCATCAGCCCGTTGACCACACGCTCGTTCGGGTCGATCCCGGCGCAGGACAGCACTTCGCGCCCATCGCGCGAACGCGCCCAGCGGGCGATCTGCTCGGGGCCATTGCCGTATTTCTTGTCGTCAGCGATCGCGTCATCCAATGCGGCCAGCACCACGGCGGCAAACAGCTTGCGCGCACGCTGGCCCTGCTCGTGGTTGTAGGCCGTGCCATCCACGGAGTCGAACATGTTACCGTCCTTATTCTTGCTCTTGCGTTTTCGGGCGTTCGCCTCTCTAGCGGTTTACCGACCCGATTCGCTACCATTATGGTGCATGGCCGTCATGCAAATTTTACATGACTGGCCAAAGTCCGGCGCGGCGGCGGTCTGGCGCTGGCACCAGCCCCGCTTGCCAGCGCAGACCCCCATGGATATAGGCTGGCGGTGCAACTTCTCAACGTTTCATCAAGAGTTTTCCCATGGCCAAGATCAACGGCAACGAAATCCGCCCCGGCGCCATCCTCGAGCACGATGGTGGCCTGTGGGCTGCCGTCAAGGTCAACCATGTCAAGCCCGGCAAGGGCGGCGCCTTTGCCCAGGTGGAACTGAAGAACCTGCGCGACGGGCGCAAGCTGAACGAGCGTTTCCGCTCGGAGGACAAGGTTGACGAGGTCAAGCTGGAGCGCAAGGATCAGCAGTTCCTGTTCGAGGCCGACGGCATGCTGACCTTCATGGACAATGAAAGCTTCGAGCAGATCGAACTGCCCTCGGACCTTCTGGGCGACCGCCGCCCGTTCCTGCAGGACGGCATGACGGTGACCATCGAATACCACGGCGACGAGGCGCTGAACGTCGCGCTGCCGCCGAAAGTGCGCTGCAAGGTGGTGGAAACCGAGCCGGTGACCAAGGGCCAGACCGCCGCCAACGGTTTCAAACCGGCGATTCTGGACAATGGCTTGCGCATCATGGTGCCGCCGTTTGTCGGCACGGATGAGGACATCATCGTCCACACCGAAACCTTTGAATATTCCGAGCGGGGCTGAATGCTGCGCGGCATTATCCTGTCACTGCTGATGGCCGGGGCGGCGCAGGCCGAGACCCCTGACGGGCGTTGGCAGGTTACCGCGCTGGCCGCGCTGGCGCTGGTCGAGGGCGACAGCGTCGAGCTGAGCCTTCTCGACGGCCATCTGAGCGGCAGCGCAGGCTGCAACCGTTTCATGGCCGGGTATGAGGCGGGCGAGGGGCTGAGCATTGGCCCCGTCGCCTCGACGCGGATGCTGTGTCAGGGCCGGGTCGCCGAATTGGAGGCGGCGGTGCTGGGCACCTTGTCGGGCATCACCGGCTGGCGGCGGGTCGAGGACGCGCTGGAGCTGCTGTCGGGCGAAACCGTCGCACTGCGTGCCCAGCCTTTGCCGTAACAAACCCTGGCCGCCGCGCGTATCGTCCCTGCAACCCAACCGAGCGCGCGCCCCATGCTGGACCGATACCTCAGGCCGCTGATCGACCCGCCGCTGAACCGGCTGGGGCAGGGGCTGGCGCGCGCCGGGGTCGCGGCGGATGCCGTCACGCTGGTCGGGCTGGGGCTGGCGCTGCTGGCCGGGGCGGCGATTGCCGAGGGCTGGTTCGGGGCGGCGCTGGCACTGGTGCTGGCCTCGCGGCTGGCCGACGGGCTGGATGGCGCGGTGGCCCGCGCGACCCGGCCCCATGATTTCGGCGGCTTGCTGGATATCGTGGCGGATTTTGTCTTTTACGCGGCGATTCCCTTGGGGTTTGTCATCGCCGACCCGGCCGTCAACGGAGTGGCCGGCGCGACGCTGCTGGCGGCATTCTACGTCAATGCCGCCAGTTTTCTGGGCTTTGGCGTGCTGGCGGCCAAGCGGGGCCTGACCACCGAGGTCAACGGCAAAAAGGCGTGGTATCACGCCACCGGCCTGTTGGAAGGCTCGGAAACCATTGCGTTTTTCGTCGTGCTCTGCCTGTGGCCGGTTGCCTTTGTGCCGCTGGCCTGGGGCTTTGCCCTGCTGTGTCTGCTGACGGCGGTGCTGCGCCTGCTGGCGGCGCGGGCGCTGGTTCAGGGCTGAGCGACGCGCTCGATCTGCGCCACGTCATAGCCGTTCGCGGTCAGCACGCCCAGCGCGCGGTCATAGTCGGCCTGCGTGATGCGCGGGGCGCGGGCCAGCACCCAGCCGTAATCACGCCCCGGTTCGCCCACCACCGCCAGCGAATAGTCGGGCGTCACGTCGAGCACCCAATAATCGCCGCGCAGAAACGGCAGGAAGCGGACGAAATTCACCGACAGCCGCCCCGGCCCCTCGACCCGCGCCGAGCCCTCGGCCACCTCGATCGGGCCGTCCACCGCCCCTTCGCGGCAGGTGTTGCGCACGCTGATGGTGCCATCGGGCATAAGGGCGTAATCGGCGGTGACCGCCGCGCAGCCGCGCTCGAACCGGTTGGGAAAGCGGGCGATTTCATACCAGCGGCCAAGATAGCGCGTCAGGTCCAGATCGCTGACCGTGCGATGGGCTGCGACGCATCGCCGTGGCGCTGGGCCGTGGCGGGCTGGGCAGAAAGGGCGATCAGCAGGGCAAGAAGCGGGCGCATGGGAACCTCGGAGTGCAATCCCGCCATCTAGTGCGCCGGGCCCGAGGGTCAAGGCTGGCGATCCCGAGAGGACGCCGGAAGTTGACCGTGTTCAATTACTTGTTGCGGCGAACCTGGCTTTTCGGCGCATTGGAAACGCTGCGGAATTTGAAGCCGTGGCGAACCCCAGCGCACCCTCTGGTGACGCTTCCGGCTGGCGCCGCCTGCAACACGCTGCAAGGGCCGAGATGGCTACCGCCCTTGCCGAGGCAATTGCCGAGGCGAACCCCGACGACGCTTGCCAGCTTATGACGGCCGCACTGATCGACCTCTCGGAAGGCCGTCAGCCCGGTGATCACTTCCTGACCGCCAAGGAAGATGCCGAGTGGTGGGCGATGTATGCGCCGCCTGCTCAGCTCTGCGCCGTCCTCGAGGCGACGCTGGCGCGACTGCACGACCGCGCGCTTCACGTCGCGCAACGCAAATCCCTCTTCATGGTTCTCTGGCGGAGCTTCAACCCCGACGACCAGAGGGCCTTTTTCAAGAAGTATGGCGAAGGTTCGCAATGATCGTTTCCCGCACCCCCCTGACCGAATCCGCGCCGTTCGATATCGCCGAGGTGGCCCGGCATTGCCGCGCCGAGGAAGAGGACTTCGCGGATGAACTGGAACGCCTGGCCTATTCAGCGGCGGCCCAATTCGAAGATCTGGCGCAGGTCGCACTTCTTCACCAGACGGTTGCGGTCACGCTGGAATCGGCCGATCTGATCGGCGCCATGGCGGGAAACATCCTGTTCCTGCCTGTGTCGCCTCTGACCGACGCAAACACCTTGACCGTCACCGAGGACGGCGCCGCCTTCAGCCCGTTCATGGTTTCGACCGGCCAGCGGCCCGCGATCCGGTTTCATGCCGCGACACCGCAAGGGCTTGTCGTGATCACCTATCGCGCCGGGTTCGGCGACTCGCATACCTATATCCCGCCGGACGTTCGGAACGCGATCCACGACCAAACCGCCGCCCTTTTCGATAGCCGGGGCGACTTCAAGACGGCGGGGCATGGCCTGTCGCCTCACATGGCGCGCATTGCGGCCCGGTATCGGAGGGTCGCGCTTTGACCGCCGACAACATCAAGACCCTGCCCCAGCGCGGCCTCGGCCAGCATGCCAAGGCCCTGCTTTCGAGGATCGAATTTGCGGGCGATCTGGCGCCGGTTCTGGACCGCCCCTATGTGATCAAGGACTGGCTGGACCGGGGCGCCGTCAGCGTTGTCTACGGTGATGCCAATGTCGGCAAGAGCTTCTGGGCGGTGGACGTGGCGCACCACGTTCATCAGGGCAAGGACTGGGGCGGCTATCGCGTTCACGGTGGCCCCGTCCTCTACATTGCGGCCGAGGGCGGCGCGCTCTTCAATAACCGTCTTTCGGCGCGCAATGCCAAGTTTGCCGTGCTGCGCGGCCCGGTTCGACTGAATGGCCGGAACAACGTCACCGTGGCCTTGGGCGAGACGATCCAGCACCTTGCCGAGGTGCATGGCGAATTTGCCCTGATCATCGTTGACACGCTGGCCCGCGTGATGGGCGAGGCCGACGAAAACACCGCCGAGGCCATGAGCATGCTTATGGCGAACATGGACCATCTGGCGCAGTTGACCGGCGCCCATGTCATGCTGATCCATCACAGCGGCAAGGATTCGACACGCGGCGCGCGGGGCCATTCGAGCCTGCGCGCCGCCGTGGATACCGAGATCGAACTCACCGAAAAGGATGGGGTTCGGCTGGCAAGAACCACCAAGCAGCGCGACATGGAGGGCGGCAAAGAGCTGCCCTTCTCCCTCGAGGTTGTCACCCTTGGGCGTGACCAGGACGGCGACCCCGTGACGAGCTGCATCGTGAAACACAAGGGAGGGCGCGCTAACCCCATGCGCTGACCCGCTCACAGCCGAGGGGGCGCACCACGAGCTGGTGGCCCGCCAGAATGCCCACCGTGCCAAGTGCGCTGTTGGGCTGGCAGGGAGCGAAGAGGCGAGACCGGCGCACGAGCGGGAAGCGATGGCCACGCAACCCGCAACCGCACAACACGGGAGACCGTGACCAGGGAAGGCATGCCACGCAACGAAGGAAGGGGAACGATGATGAACAAAACCGCCCAGATCAGCGCCCCAAGGGCCAGCGGGGTTTCCCCCCTTAAGGGGGAATACCCCTTCCAAGCCAAGGCCATTGGGGTTTGCTGGTGATGAATGGCGAGAACCCACAAGGCGAGCTGCGATTGGAGACATCCTCCATTCTCAGCAATGGTGCCAATGCCCGAAAGTGGAGGTTATTCCCATACCGCCGTCCTGATATTTGCTGTCTCGCTCAGGCTGATCAGGAGGGCGACGGCGGCCCAAAAAAACAACCCACTGAAAACACTGAAAAAAACACCATTGAAAAAAAATCCGGGGCAGAAATACCCGGGAAACAGGCCGTTTTGGCGCCGTTTGAGGGCGCCGATCAGGATGGAACTGGAAGTTTTCTCCAGTTTTCAGAGGCCGATCAGGCAATCAGATTTATGGAGGATCTCTCCATTCCCCAGGGCGGGAATGCCGGGCGGCCCGTTGTCCTGGCGCCGTTCCAACATGCCTTTGTTCGAGGCGCTCTGGCCTCTGACGTGACCATGGCAATTCTCAGCATCGGCCGAGGCAACGGGAAAACCGCCCTTTCCGCTGGCATCGCTCTTGGCGGCCTTCTCGGCGTTTGGGATTCGCAGCCGCGCCGGGAAATCCTGGTTGCCGCGCGGACCCGCGATCAGGGCCGGGTGGCCTATGAATTCGCCGTGGGCTATTCCAATAGCCTGCCCCTTGATATCCGCCGCCGCCTGATCTTCCGCCGCGCCCCCAGGCTGGAAATCGAATACGAGGGCGACGGTGGCGGGCATATCCTGCGGGTTATTGCGGCCGATGGGAAATCGGCCCTTGGTTCCGCGCCGACCATGTGCCTTCTGGACGAACGCGCCCATTGGGAACCCGAGAAAGGTGACGCGCTCGAGGCGGCGCTTCTGTCTGGCCTCGGCAAGCGTGGCGGCCGCGCCCTGATTATCTCCACTTCCGCCGCGACCGATTCCAACCCCTTCTCCAAGCTGATCGACGATCCGCTTCCCGGTTGCTACGTCCAGGAGCATCGCCCCGCGCCCGGCCTTCCCGCTGATGATCTTCCGTCGCTTCTGGTGGCCAACCCGGGCGCACAGCATGGCATCGGATCTTCGCTGGACTGGCTGCAAGCCTCGGCCGTTCGGGCCATTGCGCGGGGCGGCTCGAGCCTGTCCAGTTTCCGACTCTACAACCGGAATGAACGGATCAGCGACGAGTCGCGCGATAGCCTGATCACGCCTGACGAATGGATGGCCTGCGAGGTGGCAGAGCTGCCCCCGCGCGAAGGTCAGGTTGTGATCGGCATCGACCTTGGCGGCTCTGCCTCGATGACCGCCGCCGCGTTCTACTGGCCCGACACCGGGCGCTTGGAATGCCTCGGCACTTTCCCGTCGCGGCCCTCTCTTCTCGATCGAGGGCAGGTCGATGCCGTTGGCGATCGGTATGTGCAGATGCACGACCGGGGCGAACTGTCGGTTCTGGGCGACAAGACCGTGCCGGTTGCCGCGTGGCTGATTGGCGTGATGAGCCACGTTCAAGGGCAGGGCATCGCCGCGATCACGATGGACCGCTACAAGCAATCGGAACTGGCCGAGGCCCTGGACGCGGCCGGTATCCGCGCGCCGCTTGTCTGGCGCGGTCAGGGTTTCCGCGATGGTGGCGAGGACTGCGAACGCTTCCGGCGCGCAACCTTTGACGGGAAGGTGAAGGCCCGCCCGTCGCTGCTGTTGCGTTCTGCCTTCGCTGATGCGGTCTGCCTGCGTGACCCCGCCAACAACCTGAAACTGGCCAAGGCCAGATCTAACGGCCGCATTGATGCGGCCGCCGCAACCGTCCTGGCCGTGGCCGAGGGCGCCCGAATTTCTGGCCGTCCCAAGGCCAAGGCGAAAGTCACATGGCTATGACAAGCATCCGCACCCAGCATCAACGGCATTCCGCAAAGGTCACGCGCACGGCCCGCTGGAAGATCCTCAGGCTTTCGATCCTCGAGCGCGACGGCTACCGCTGCAAGGGTTGCGGATGCGGCGGCCGCCTCGAGGTCGATCACATCAAGCCGGTCAGGACGCACCCCGAATTGTCCTATGACCCCCGCAACTTACAGGCGCTTTGCCCGTCCTGTCACACCAAGAAAACCCGGATCGAATGCGGGCACCGCCCGCTTTCCGATGACCGCCAAGAGTGGCGGACCTTCACCGATGCGCTCACCCGCAACGGTGGAAAAGACAGACCAAAACCAAGCATCACAGGAGAAACCAATGCTTGAATCCGTGAAGATTGCCCGGCGCCAGTCGGAAATCCGGCAGTCACTGGCCGAGCTGGCCGGGAAGGCCACCCCCTCGGCCGATGAGGTGCGTTCGATGGAAACCCTTGACGGGGAATACCGCACGAACGAAACCCGCTACCGCGCCGCGCTGATTGCCGAGGACACCGAACGGCGCGAGGCCGGGGCCGATCTGGAAACCCGTTCGGGCCGCGAATGGTCGGACCTGGTGGCGGCCTTCGAGGTGCGCCAAGTGATCGGCGCCTTGAACGAAGGCCGAGCGCTGTCGGGCAAGACGGCCGAGGTTGTGGCCGAACTGCGCAGCACGGGCGGATACAAGGGCATCCCGGTTCCCCTGCTGGCCCTGGAGCAGCGCGCGGGCGAAACCGTCGCCAGCGGCACGTCTGATCCTGTCCAGACCCGCCCGACGATTGACCGCCTGTTCCCCGGTTCCGTCGCGGCGCAGATGGGCGCGCAACTGATCAGCATCGGTTCCGGCGCGCTGGAATGGCCCGTGACCACCTCGGCCGTGACGGCGGGATGGGCGGCAACCGAACTGGGCAACGTCGCGGGGCCCACCACCTACGCGACCACCGACAAGGCGCTGAAACCCGAGCACAACCTCGGCATTCACATGCGGATCAGCCGCAAGGCCATGCTGCAAAGCGGGGATGCGCTGGAACAGGCCATTCGCCGCGACATGGCCGGCACGATGCAAGCCGAACTGGACAAGGCGATTTTCCGGGGCACCGGGGCGGATGGCCAGCCGCTGGGCGTGATTCCCGGCGTGGCAACCTACGGGATCACGGCAACCGCGGTTGATGCCGAAATCTCGGCGGCGGCCTTCCGGGCGGCAGTCACCCGGTTCCTGGTGGCGAACGCTGCGAACGGGCCGGGCGCGGTTCGGCTGATGGTTCGCCCGGAAGCCTGGAACTACATGGACGGCGTAGCCTCGGACCTGCCCGACCTGACCGAATGGGACCGCCTCATGCGGTTCATCCCGGCGGCGAATATCGCCATGACCACCAACGGGCTTGCCGCGCCTGCCGGTTCGCCCTCGGCCGTGTCAGCCCTGCTGACCACGAACGCGGGCGGCGTGGCGCCGATCTTTGTGGGCCTCTGGGGGGCGGTGGACCTGATCCGGGATCCGTTCACCGATGCCCAGTCGGGCGGCCTGCGGCTGACCGCGCTGACCACGGCAGACGTGACGGTTGCGCGCGGCGCGCAACTGGAGGTGCTGACCGGCCTTGAACTGGCGGCGGCCTGATGCTCTGGGGTGCCTCTCTGGGCGCCCTGGAACTGCGCAGCGAGGGCGGGGCAACCCGTCTTCGCGGCCGGTTCCCCTATGGGGCCGCAACCGTGCTGGCGACCGATCCGGTTCGCAAGCGCGAGGTGTTCGCCGCACGGGCCTTTGCGGCGCGTGTCGAGGCGGGCGAGGACATTCACCTTCTGGCGGGCCATGACTACGAAAAGCCGCTGGCCAGCCGGGCGGCCGGAAGCCTCGAGGTGTTCGACGGCGAAGACGCCTTGACGTTTGAAGCGCGGATCGACCCCGCGACCACCTGGGCGCAAGACTTCATTGCGGCCCATGCGGCGGGCCTGATCCGGGGCGTTTCGCCGGGCTTCCGGGTTCCGAAGGTTGACGGCGCCGAACTGGTCAAGCGCGACGGCGAAGGGCTGATCCGAGTTGTTCACCGGGCCGAGTTGTTCGAACTCTCGGCCGTCACCCGCCCGGCATACCCGGAAGCGCAGATTGAGGCGCGTTCCTGGGAAACCCACGAAGACCGCCAGCCCTTCCGGGGCACGGTGCATCCGTTCAACCGCTGGAGGGCCTGACATGGGCATCCTGAGTCTGTTCAAGCGCGCTGCGCCGCCTGCGCCTGAAACCCGTTCCGCCAGCACGGCGGGCTTTACCGCCGCTGTCATGGCGGCGCGCGAATCGTATATCAGCGGCGTCTCTGGCATCGCCGAATTGACAGCGACGGTGCAGAGCTGCGTCACCCTCTGGGAATCGGCCTTCTCCCTTGCGGACGTGAAGGGAACCGATCTTCTGGACCGGCGCACCATGGCCCTGATCGGCCGTTCGCTGGCCTTGCGCGGTGAGCTGGTGTTTCTGATCCGCAACCGCCTGGTGGCCTGCGCGGATTGGGATATCTCCACCCGCGACGGCATCCCGCGCGCTTACCGTGTCAGCGTGTCCGATGCCTCTGGCCCGCGCACGGAAACCGCCTTGGCGGCCGAGGTGCTTCACGTTCGGATCGGCGCCGATCTGGTGACGCCATGGGCGGGCCGCGCGCCGCTGCACCGGGCGCCCCTCTCGGCCTCTCTGCTGCAAGAGGTGGAAACCGCCCTGCGCGACGTTTACCGCGATGCCCCCATGGGTTCGCAGATCATCCCGCTTCCCGAGGGTTCGGCCGATGACATGGCGACGATGCGCGCGGCCTTTCGCGGGCGCCGGGGTTCTTCCCTTGTGATCGAAGGGGTTTCGCAGGCGACAGCGGCCGGGATGAACCCGAACCTTGGCAAGTCGCCTGATCAGCTTTCGCCCGATCTGTCCAAGAGCATGACGGCGGAAAGCCTGGGCGCCGCCCGCGAGGCGGTTTCCATGGCGTTCGGCGTCCTGCCCGGCTTGCTCAACAGGGCGACAACCGGGCCGATGGTTCGGGAATCGCAGCGTCACCTTGCCGGGTGGGTCTTGCAGCCCATGGCCGAGCTGGTGGCCGAAGAGGCCTCGGCCAAGCTGGGCGCCCCCGTGATGATCGACGTAGGAAGGCCCTTGCAGGCATTCGACGCGGGCGGCCGGGCGCGCGCCCTGGCGCAGATCATCGAAGCCATGGGCCGGGCCAAGGAACTCGGCCTGTCGCCCGATCAGATGGAATCGGCCCTGTTGTCGGTCAACTTCGGAGGGGGCGACAACCTGGCGTGACCATTGGCAGGGTGCGCCTTGATTGTGATGTTTATCAGAAGCACCCCCGTAACTCGGCGAGTGGGTAAACCCCGAGAGAGCGCAGCCCTTTCCGTTCCGGGGGCGTGGCGCTCATTCACTTTCGAAGGGCAACACCTGGACCGTTCCCGTTCTCAGGCAGGAACACCACGCCAGCGGCCTCGAGTGCCGCGCGAATGGCGGCGATAGTGGCGGGGCGGATGGTTTCTCCACGCTCGAGCCGGGCAATGGTATTGGGCGAAACGCCAGCCGCAAGCGCGAGATCACGCACCCCGAGGCCCGTTGCCGCTCTCGCCATTCTGCATTGCGCCGCGTTCATTCGGTAACCCTGTTACTTTTTCGCTTGCGATACGTGATCACTCTGGCATAGGGTAACCGGGTTACCACTGAACCGCAACGGAGAACGAAATGACCGCCAAAGCCAAGATTGTATGGAAGCCCGAAGAACTTAACGGACACCCGATGGACGCGGTTTCCGAGCTGCTTCACCGGATCGGAAGCTGCGCCGACCTGCTCGAGACAGTTACTGATTCACTGCAACTCGACCCGAAGTATTTTGCCCAGTATTACACCGTGATCGGAACCCTTCGCGCCTTGATCGCAGCGGCCGACGACCAGGTGAAGCGAGTAGCTTGACACAATTATTCCGTTTCGCGTAGAGTTACGCAAACAGGATTGACCCATGCGCCTCGAGCTTGAAACCTACACCCCCGGCGAAGCGGAGGAAATCACTCAGGTGACCCAGGCGACGGTGCGCAATTGGCGCCGCGCCGGTTACCTGCCCCGTCCGACCGGCCATGCACGCTACACAGCGAAGGATCTTCTTCTCATGAGCGCGATGCATGCCTTGGTTTCGCGTGGCCTTACACCGGAAGCCGCCTCTGGATTTGCAAGGGGCATCGCGGATGCCACTTTCATGAGTTGCATCAATAAGTCACATTCGTTCTCAGAGTCCGCCTTTGAGGCCGCCCGCAAGATTGTTGGCGATATTCCACCGGAGCGGATCAAAGAGGTCAAGGCACGGGCGGGCGATTCGTATTCCGAAGACATCCTCTATTGGGCGGATGCCGCGAAATTGGCGATGGACACTGCCGAGCGTCAGTTTGGCACCACGGGATTGAAGGCCCCGGATTACTTCATCATCTGGGCCAACGGCGAAGAGGAATTCGCCTACCATGAGAATATTTGTGAAAAGATCACCGAGGGCGCGCTGGATGAATATGTCGAAGGCCCCGTGACGCTTTTCACACTCGCCGCGATGGCTGGAATGATCCTTGACCGGCTGCCCCGGAAACCGATCACACTTGCGGAGGAAAGCTGATGGCAAACCGCAAGGCGCTGTTTCACGAGTCTGACGTGAAGAAGGTTCTCAAGGCTTTCCGCGAGGCGGGCTATCCCGCGCCGGTCATTGTTCTGGAACCGGGCCGGATCACGGCCAAGCCCTCGGAATCGCCCGAAGATGGCTGGGGGGATTACAAGTGACCAAGCGCAAGAAAGAGTTTCCCGGCGTGACCGCGTATAACGACCGCCACGGCGTTCGGCGCTGGCGGTTACGCGCGGCTGGGCGCTCTTTCGAATTGGGCACCGAATACGCCTCGGCTTTTTTTGTGCGCCGCCTCGAGGCCGCCCGCGCGGAACTCGCCGGCCGCCAGATCGGCGAAGAGCGCACCAGGCCGGGTTCGATCAACGACCTTCTGGCGCGCTACTACGCCATTGCTTTGCCTCGATGGTCCGATGGAACCCGGAAGGCCAACCGTTCGTTGCTCGAGCGGTTCAGGATCGAAGTTGGAAGCCGTCCTGTCGCTGGAATGCTTCCGGGCCATATGGACACCTTCCTTGCGAAGATGGCGAAGACCCCAGCCGCCGCCTATAATATGCGCAAGCGGCTGATCCCGGTCTTCAAGCATGCGCAGCGGCTGGGCTGGATCAACATCAACCCGGCTGAACTGGCCGAGGCCGTCGCCTATCAGGCCAAAGGGCACCACACCTGGACCGAAGTCGAAATTGGCCGGTTCCTTGAGGTTCACCCGTTCGGCACGATTGCGCACCGGGCCATGATCCTCATGCTTTGGACCGGCGCCGCCCGCGCCGATGCCGTCAAGCTGGGATGGTTCAGCATCAAGATCACACCCGAGGGCGAACGGCTGCAATACACCCGGCAGAAGACCGGGCGCATGAAAAGCCCGGTTCTGATCAGCATCCCGATTGCCCCCGAGCTGCGCGCCGTTCTGGACACCCTTCCCCGTGATGCGGGCACCTTCCTGCAAACTGTCGCGGGCAAGCAACGATCCGCCAAGGCCCTTACCGGCGACATGCGCAAATGGTGCGATGCGGCGGGCCTGCCCGAATGCACCGCCCACGGCCTGCGAAAGGCGATTGCCCGGCGCCTTGCCGAGGCGGGCGCCTCTTCGCAGACGATCAAGGCGATTACCGGGCACAAGACCCTTTCCGAAGTCGAACGATACACCGACGCGGCCGACCGTGGCCGCCTTGCGGAGACGGGAATCAGCCTGATCAGCGGAACGAAAGAAGAAGAAAATCTGGCGAACCATCCGCGTCGGTTCGCCAAAAATCCGCCCAAGGGTCTGAAATAATGGGGATTTTCGATAAAATTGGCGATCCCGAGAGGACTCGAACCCCTGACCCGCTGCTTAGAAGGCAGCTGCTCTATCCAGCTGAGCTACGGGACCGCTTTGCCCGTCATGCGGCAACGCGGGCGGGCTCGTCAAGTCACAGTGCACGCAGCCACTCGGTTGCCAGCGCCAGTATCCCCGCATTGGCCGAGGGCGACAGGATGTCACCGGCGATCACATGCTGGCTGGGGTCGTCGGCATCGGTGACGACTTGCATCTGCACCGGCGCGCCCCAGTTGGCCATCGCCGCCTCGGTTGCATCGGCGCGCACCACGCTGTCGCCGCGGGCATAGAACACCAACGCCGGAACCTGCGCCGCGCCGTGATCGGCGTCGCGCGCTGCCGATTGCACCGCGCGCATCGGGAACAGCGCGGTGGTGGGGTAGCTGGTGGTCCAGAACCGCGCGTGGCCTTCGTTCTGCGCCTCCCACGAGCGGGTTTCGCCCATCACGGCGGGCAGCCAGCTGCGGCCAAAGGGCAGGTCCAACATCCAGGCCTGCGACGAGTTGATCTCGAAATTCGGCGAGATCAGGATGACCCCGGCCAGATCGCCCGCATAGGCCAGGTCAAGCGCCGCCAGCACCGCCAGCGACCCACCGGTCGACGTGCCGACCAGAACCACCCGCTCGCCCAGACGGCGGGCGATGGCCATCGCCTCGGCCAGGTCGGCGGCCCAGTCGGTCAGACTGGCCTCGGCCAGTGCGGCGCCGGGGCGGCCGTGCCCGGCGAGGCGGGTTTCATAGAGGTTGGCGCCCAGCGCCTCGGCCAGCGTCTGCGGCACCGGGGCGATCTCGGCCCGGGTGGCCGAGAACCCGTGCAGATAGACCAGCGCCAGCGGGGTGCGCTGGCCGGGCTCGCCGGCCCAGAGGATGCGTTTTTCGGCGCCTTCGGTGATGTCGTCGAACACCGCCTCGCGCGACGTCAGCCAGGCATCAAGGTCCGGCCCCGGTTCCGCAATGGCCACCTGCGCGGCCTCAGGCCATGTCTCGCGTGGGGCGATGAACCACAGAACAGCGCCGATCAACAGCAGATCAAGGATGACAAAGGCCGCGATCTTGGCAAAGCGCATGGCTCAGACCTCCAGAGTTTCAAGGGTTTGCGCGATCAGCGCCAGAGTGTCAGGGTCTGAGAACCGATGGTCCGCCCCCTTGACCAGTGTCAGCCGCAGGTCGGGGCTGTCGGCGTGGTGCATCAGCCTGAGCGCCACATCGGGGGGAACGTCGGTGTCCTCGGTGCCCTGCAACAGCCGCACGGGAAAGGGCAGGGCCAGCGGGCTGCGCAGCACCAGATGGTTGCGGCCGTCCTCGATCAGGTGGCGGGTGATGCGGTAAGGCTCGGTGGCATAGTCCGAGGGCAGATCGACAAAACCCTCGGTTTCCAACGCTTCGCGCTGGGCTGCGTCGAAACTCTCCCACATCGAATCCTCGGTGAAATCGGGCGCGGCGGCGATGCCGACCAGTGCTGCCACCCGCTCGGGCCGGGCGCGCGCCACCAAGAGGGCGATCCAGCCGCCCATGCTGGAGCCCACCAGCACCTGCGGACCCTGCGTCAGATGATCCAGCACGGCCAGCGCATCGGCAAACCAGTCGCCGATGCAGCCATCCAGAAAGTCACCCGAACTGGCGCCGTGGCCGGAATAGTCAAAACGCAGAAAGGCCCGTCCGCGATCCTGCGCCCAGCCTTCGAGGAACTGCGCCTTGGTGCCGGTCATGTCGGATTTGAACCCGCCCAGAAACACCACGCCCGACCCGGCGCCGGGGCTTTGCACAAAGGCCAGATTGCGGCCTTGTTTGGTATCCATCGTCTCGATCACGCGGTTTCCCCTGCGCTGCTGCTTGGCGCCAGACCCCGGCGGCTGGTGGCTGACGGGGCGATCACCGGAAGGGAACCCCCTGTGTGCCCGGCCCGCGCCTGTCCACCGGATCGGCCCAGGTCGCGGGATCGAGGATCAGCGCCGCCAGCGCCTCGGCCCCCGCGTCCAGCATGGCCTCGCCCTTTTGGGCCGTGGCACGCGCCGGATTGCCCGCCATGCCGTTGCCGGTGATATGGCTGAACGGCCGCCAGCGATAGGCGGCCTTGCCCGCCTTCAGAAACCCGGCGCCGTCCATGCCATCGACCAGCGCGGCCAGATCCGAGGTATCGACAAGCCCCGGTTCGACCGCCAGCATCATCGAGGTCTCGGCCTCGCCCGCGTGCATGACGCCGGGTTGGTCCTGCAGGTGGCGCGACAGAGTCTCGCCAGCCTCGGTCACATAGGTCGTGCCGACCAGCACAGCATCGACCTGCGGCGCCAGTTCATCGCAGATCTGCTGCATGGCGATCATGTTGCCGCCGTGGCTGTTGGAAATCAGGATGTGGCGAAAGCCGTGGCGGGTGATCGACTCGATCAGATCGCGGATCAGCGCGCGAAAGGTGGCGTGGCTGACCGTCAGCGTGCCGCCAAAGGGCATGTGGTGTTCCGAAAGGCCCGACCAGACGACCGGCGTGACCACCACCTTGCGGGCAGGTCCGCACAGGCGGGCGGCGCGGATGTTCACCTCATACCCCAGTCGCGTGTCGGTCATGGTGGGCAGGTGCGGGCCGTGCTGTTCGATCGAGGCGATGGGCAGGATGACGACCGCGTTCTCCGCCGCCAGCGCGCGCAACTCATGCGCCTTCAGGCGTTGCCATTCGACTTCAATCATGGGCGTCCCCTCCTATGCTTTGTGCCAGAACCCGGCTGATGGTGGTCAAGGGCAGGCCGCTTTCACCCTGCCACTGGTTGAAGGCCGCCTGCACGGCGGCCCAGCCCTTTTTCGAGGTGGGCGCCTTGTCGATCACGCCCTCGGCCTCCAGCCGCGCCACCACATCTTGCGACAGGACATAGCCGTCCTTGCCCATCTGGCGCAGCACATAGGGGCCGGTGTTGCCGCCCAGTCGCTGCCCCTCGGTGCCCAGCCATTGCAGCAGGCCCGCCAGATCCTCGCCCGGCCAATCGGCGACAAAGCGGCCAAAGCTGCCGTGTTCGTCGCGGATGCGGCGGATCAGCGCGGCGTTGTGCAGGATCGCCTGCACCTTGGGCGGGCTGCGGATGATGCGGGGGTCATCGCAAAGGTCCTGCCACCAGTCGGGCGGCTGAAAGGTGACCTCGCCGATGTCGAAGTGATGAAAGGCTTCCAGAATTCCGGGCCATTTGTTGTCGACCACGGTCCACGAGATGCCGGCCTGAAAGATGCCCTTGGCCATGGTCGCCAGCCAGTCGGAATCTGCCGTGGCGGCCAGCGCATCGGGTGATTTTGGCACCGGAATGCCCGCCATCACCGCCGCCACCCCGCCCTTGCGCAGGGCGGCTATCGACAGGATGTCCTCAAAGCTGCGCATGATCGCCCCCCTTTGGCTGGCGTCAGGTTGACACGCGGCCCAAGGCGGCGCAAGAAGCGGCGACATAACCCGCAACCGGGCGCTCCGTGGGCGCCAAAATGACGAGGACCGGCCATGAGCCTGATCTCCCTGACCTTTCCCGATGGCAATGTGCGGCAATTCGAGGCCGGGGTCACCCCTGCGCAGGTCGCAGCCTCCATCGCGCCCTCGCTGGCCAAGGCGGCGATTTCCGCCAGCGTCGACGGCGCGCATTGGGATCTGGCGTGGCCGCTGACGCAGAACGCCCGGCTCAGCATCAACACGATGAAGGACGACGCGGCGGCGCTGGAACTGATCCGGCACGATCTGGCGCATGTCATGGCGCGCGCCGTGCAGGAAATCTGGCCCGATGTGAAGGTCACCATCGGCCCGGTGCGCGATCTGGGCTGGTTTTACGACTTTGACCGCGCCGAGCCCTTTACGCCCGAGGATCTGGGCCAGATCGAAGCGCGGATGAAGCAGATCATCAACGCTCGCGACCCGGTGCGCACCGAGGTCTGGGACCGTGCCCGCGCGCTGGCGCATTACGAGGCCGCGAACGAGCCCTACAAGGTTGAACTGCTGGCCCGCATCCCCGAAGGGCAGGACATCCGCATGTATTGGCACGGCCCGTGGCAGGATCTGTGCCGCGGCCCGCATCTGCAGCACACCGGGCAATTGCCCGCTGACGGGTTCAAGCTGATGAACGTCGCCGGGGCCTATTGGCTGGGCGACTCCAGCCGCCCCATGCTGCAACGCATCTATGGCGTGGCGTTCAAAAATCGCGACGACCTGAAGGCCCATCTGACCATGCTGGAAGAGGCCGCGAAACGCGACCACCGCAAGCTGGGCAAGGAGATGGACCTGTTCCACATGCAGGAAGAGGCGCCGGGGCAGATCTTCTGGCACCCGAATGGCTGGACGATCTATGCCACGCTGCAAGACTACATGCGCCGCCAGCAGCGCAAGGGCGGCTATGTCGAGGTGAACACGCCGCAGGTGGTGAACCGCAAGCTGTGGGAGGCCTCGGGCCATTGGGAGAACTACCGCGAGAACATGTTCATCGTCGAAGTGGACGAGGACGGCGCGCGGGAAAAGACCATCAACGCGCTGAAACCGATGAACTGCCCCTGCCATGTGCAGATCTTCAACCACGGTATCAAGAGCTATCGCGACCTGCCGCTGCGCATGGCCGAATTCGGCTCTTGCGCGCGGTATGAACCCAGTGGTGCGCTGCATGGGATCATGCGGGTGCGTGGCTTTACGCAAGACGACGCGCATATCTTTGCCACCGAAGAGCAGATCGAGGGCGAGGCCAAGCGTTTCATCCAGTTCCTCGCGGCGGTCTATGCCGACCTCGGGTTCGAGACATGGCGCATCAAGCTGTCCACCCGGCCGGACAAACGCATCGGCACCGAGGAAAGCTGGGATTTTGCCGAGGCCGCGCTGGCCAACGCGGTCACGGCGGCGGGGCATACGTTCGAACTGTTCCCCGGCGAAGGCGCCTTTTATGGGCCGAAGCTGGAATTCGTGCTGACCGACGCCATTGGCCGCGACTGGCAATGCGGGACCTTTCAGGTGGACCCCAACCTGCCCGAGCGGCTGGACGCCAGCTATGTCGGGCAGGACGGTGCGCGCCATCGCCCGATCATGCTGCACCGCGCCTGCCTTGGCAGCTTCGAGCGGTTCATCGGCATCCTGATCGAGAACTTCGCCGGCAAGCTGCCGCTGTGGCTGGCGCCGCGGCAGGTGGTGGTGGCATCGATCGTGTCCGAGGCGGACGACTATGTGCACGAGGTCGCGGCGGCGCTGCTGGCGGCCGGGCTGCGGGTGGAAACCGACATCCGCAACGAGAAGATCAACTACAAGGTCCGCGAGCATTCGCTGGGCAAGGTGCCGGTAATTCTGGCGGTGGGCGCGCGCGAGGTGACCGAGCGCACGGTTTCGGTGCGCCGGTTGGGCGACAACCGGACCGAGACGATGGGGTTGGCCGACCTGATGGCCGACCTGGTGGCCGAAGCGACGCCACCGGACCTGCGCTGAGGGGTTTCGCCCTTGGCGGCGCGGCCCCAGAGGGGCCGCGCCGCCAAGGGCGACCCGGGCGCGGGCTGGCGCCCGCGATGGGGGGCGCTGCCCCCCTCGGCCTGCGGCCTCACCCCCCCGGGATATTTGAGCGAGCAAAGAGGGGGCGGGCGGGCGCGGATGATCCATGAGTTTTGCGTGATCGGCGGCGGCATTGTCGGGCTGGCGGCGGCGCGGGCCTTGCAGGCGCGGCGTCCGGGGGCCTCGGTGGTGGTGCTCGACAAGGAGGCGCGGCTGGGGATGCACCAGACCGGGCGCAATTCGGGGGTGATCCACTCGGGCATCTATTATGCGCCCGGCAGCCTGAAGGCGCGGTTGTGCCGCGAGGGGGCCTCGGCGACCAAGGACTTCTGTCAGGCGCATGGCATCCCCTTTGAGGCGCGCGGCAAGTTGATCGTGGCGACGCGCGCCGCCGAGATCCCGCGGATGGAGGCGTTGTTGGCGCGGGCTGCCGAAAACGGCATCGACGCGCGGCGGTTGTCGGCGGGGGACATCGCCGAGCGCGAGCCGGCGATTGCCGGGCTGGCGGCGATCGAGGTGCCGGGGGCGGCGATTGTCAGCTATGCGCGCATTCTCGACGCGCTGGCGGCAGATCTGCGCGCGGGCGGCGCCGAGATCCGGCTGGGCGCCGCGCCGCTGGCGATCGTCGAGCGCGGCGATCATGTCGAGGTCGCCTTGCCCGGTGGCACCCTGCGGGCGCGGCGGCTGGTGGCCTGCGCCGGTTTGCAGTCGGACCGCGTGGCGCGGATGGCCGGGTTGGTCCTGCGCCACCGTATCGTGCCGTTTCGCGGCGAATACTGGCGGCTGCGGCCGGAAAAATCGGCCATTGCCCATGCGATGATCTATCCGGTGCCGGACCCTGAGTTGCCGTTTCTGGGGGTGCATCTGACGCCGACGATCGACGGGTCGATGAGTCTGGGGCCGAATGCCATGCTGGGTCTGGCGCGCGAGGGCTATGGAAAATTTGCGCTGGACCGCCGCGATCTGGCCGAGATGCTGGGCTTTGGCGGCTTTTGGCGGGTGCTGGGGCGCAACCTGCGGCCGGGGCTGGAGGAACTGGGCAACGGGGTGTTCAAGCGGCGCTATCTGGCGGCCTGTCGGCGGTATTGCCCCTCGCTGGAACTGGCCGACATGTTGCCGATGGCGCCGGGGATTCGGGCGCAGGCGGTGATGGCGGATGGCACGATGGCGCAGGATTTCCTGCTGCTGGAAACGCCGCGCATGCTGCATCTCTGCAATGCGCCCTCGCCGGCGGCAACTTCGGCGCTGCCGATCGGCACGATGATCGCCGAGCGGGTGCTGGGGGCGGCGTCCGTGAGCCGGTGAGTCGTCAGGGCAAGATGAAGCGGGCAAGGCGACTGGTGCCCGAGGGCGCACCCGGCGGTTCGCGGGCAGGGGCGGCTCAGTCCGGTTTGGCGACCAGCAGGTCGGTGGGCGGGGCGCGCATCAGGTCGCGGGCGTAATTGCCAAGCGCCTGCGGGTCGCGGCCGGAATGCGCGCCGATGCAGACCAGATCGGCGCCCAGCTCGTCACGGCGAAACGCCAGCACCTGATGCACGCCGCCGGGCACGATTTCCGGCGCTTCGGCCAGATCGGGCAGGCCGGGCTGGGCGAGAAACGCCGCCCGGGCGGCCTCGGCACGGGCCAGCGCGGCGTCGAATTCGGGCTTGCCTTCGATGGCGCGGGCGCCCAGCCGCATCTGCAGCGCGTGAATGGCGTGGAACTGCGCGCCGGGTGCCAGCCGCGCGGCCGCCCGCAGTGCGGCGGCCGAGGCGGGGGAGAAATCGCTCAGCGCCAGCACCTGCCGGTAAGGGCCTTCGGGCGGGCGATGGGCGATCAGTACCGGACAGGGCGCGGCCAGCACGATGCGCTCCATCGTGGTCAGGCGCAGCAGGTCCAGCACCCGGCGTTCGCGGTGCAGGCCCAGCACGATCAGCACCGCCCCCTCGGCGCGGGCGAGGTCGGCCAGTGCGGCGGCGGGCTGGCCCAGCAGCAGGCGCTCGTCGCCGCCGGGGGCCGGGGTGAGCGGCGCGTCGCTGGTCTCGACATGGGCGACGATCAACCGGGCTGACAGCGCCTGCGCCACCAGCGCCGCGCGGGCCGCGACATGGGCCGAACGCGGTGAGCGGTCGGTGGCAGCGATCACACAGGGTTGCGGCATGGCGGGCACCTCATCCGTTCAGACCGGCGCCGGGCGCCTGGGGGCGGTCGCGCAGGCGCGAGACCATCTCGGGGTTCAGATCGGCGCCGGTATGCAGCCGTTGATCCAGCCCCGGAAAGGCCAGCCGCAGCGGCGCGGCCAGATCCTCTGGCAGGCGGGTCAGGGTCGAAGGGCAGACCATCAGGCTCTCGCTGGGGATACCTTCGGCATAGATCACCTCATGCGCGGCAAAGACCAGCGAGAAATACTCGACCCAGCCGCCCTCGCGTCGCAAGATCGTGCGCCCGTCGACCAGATGGCGGGCCTGCACCAGCAGTTCGGCGGCACCGGCCAGCGGTTTGGCCTCGCGCCGATAGAGGAACAGCCGGTGATGCGGGCTGACGATCAGCGCCTCGGGGTTGCCCATCACGCCGGGTTGCACCACCACCGGGGCAAAGCCGCCCTCGGCGCGCAGTTGCACCGCACCCTTCCAGATCAGCGGTTGCACGGCGTGGTCACGGGTGATGACGCTGTCGCCGGGTTGCAGATCCTCGACCGGCACCTGCCGCCCGTCGGCCAGGGCGATGCTGGTGCCGCGGGCAAAGGCTCCGGCGACGACATCGGCCAGCCGGATCGGCCCCGGTTGGGCGTCGGCGGCGATCAGCGTATAGGTCAGCCGGGCGCGCAGGGGCGACAGCGGCAGCGCCAGCCGCCGCGCCCCCAGCCGCAGCACCAGCACCTCGACCAGATCACCGTCGGGCGCCATCAGCGACAGCCGCCCTTCCAGCGCCAGCGGGTCACCGGCGCGGCCGAGGGCCGAGCCTTCGGCCAGCCGCCCGCCGGTGTCCTGCACCCCAAGCGCAAGCCGCAGGGTCAGCGGTTGCGCGCCCTCGGCCAGCCGGTAATAATCGCCGCAGATGCTGTCGGCGGGGGCGGGCAGCGGGTCACCGGCATTGGCGCCCGACAGCACGCCCAACGCGGCGCCGTCAAAGACCGCGACGGTATGCGCCACCAAGGGCGGAGTCGCTGACCGGGGGGCGGCGGGCATCGGGTGTGGTCCGGCATGGCTGGGAATGCGGCGGTGATCTTGCGGCGAACGGCGGCGGGCGTCAACCATCTGTCACAAAGCGAGGCGCACGGCGCCGGTGCCCCCCTCGCGTTGCAGGGGCACGGCGGGAATGCTAGGTCTGGGGCAACGCGACAGGGAGACATCGATGGATCTGGGGATCAAGGGAAAGACGGCGCTGGTCTGTGCCTCGTCCAAGGGGCTGGGGCTGGGCTGCGCCGAGGCGCTGGCGGCGGCCGGGGTGGATCTGGTGATGAACGCGCGCGGGGCCGAGGCGCTGGAGGCCGCTGCGGCCGCGATCCGCGCGCGGCACGGCGTGCGTGTGACGGCCGTCGCCGCCGATATCACCACCGAGGCCGGGCGCGCCGAGGTGCTGGCGGCGGCGGGCTCGGTGGATATTCTGGTCACCAACGCCGGGGGCCCGCCGCCCGGGTTGTGGAGCGACTGGACGCGCGACGATTTTCTGAAGGCGATCGATGCCAACATGCTGACGCCGATCGCGCTGATGCAGGCGATGCTGCCGGGGATGATGGCACGTGGCTGGGGCCGGGTCGTCAACATCACCTCGCAGGCCGTCAAGGCGCCGATTGGCGTGCTGGGTCTGTCGAACGCGGCGCGCACCGGGCTGACCGGCTTTGTCGCGGGCACTGCGCGGCAGGTGGCGGGCAAGGGCGTGACGATCAACAATCTGCTGCCCGGCATCCATGACACCGACCGGGCGATCTCGCTGGACACGGGCGCGGCCAAGGCGCAGGGCCTGACGCTGGACGGCGCGCGGCGGGCGCGCGAGGCGACGATTCCGGCGGGGCGCTATGGCACGGCGGCGGAATTCGGCGCGGCCTGTGCCTTTCTGTGCAGCCAGCATGCCGGGTTCATTGTCGGGCAGAACCTGCTGCTCGACGGCGGGGCGATTGCCACGACGATGTGAGGCTCTGGGGGGCCGGGCGGCAGGGGGCATCGAGCCCCCCACCGCCCGGGCGCGTGCCGCGCAGGGGGGGCGCTGCCCCCCTCGGGCCGTTCCGGCCCTCACCCCCCGGGATATTTGAAGAGCAAAGAGGGGGTGCCGCGGATGCATGTGGTGTTTGACGTCGGCAATGTGCTGATCCGCTGGGCGCCTGAACGCGCAGTGGCGCATGTGTTCCCCGACCCCGCCGAGGCGCTGGACTGGCTGCAGTCGGTCGGGTTCTTCGAGTGGAATCTGGCGCAGGACGGTGGGCGCGGGTTTGCCGAGGGGCTGGCAGTGCTGGAGGCGGCGCATCCCGGTGCCAGTGGGCCGCTGGGCGCGTATCAGGCGCGCTTTGCCCAGACGATCCTGCAGCCGATCGAGGGCAGTTGGGCGCTGATGGAGCGGCTGCGCGCCGGTGGGCACCGGATCTTTGGCATCACCAATTTCGCCGCCTACACGTGGCCGATCGCGCTGGATGTGCATCCGCGACTGGCTACCGCCTTCGAGGATGTGGTGGTTTCAGGCCATGAGCACCTGCTGAAACCCGATCCGGCGATCTATCATCGGCTGTGTCAGCGCAACGGCCTGCGACCCGAGGACTGCCTGTTCATCGACGACAGCCTGCCCAATGTTCTGGGCGCGCGGGCGGTGGGCATGCAGGCGCATCCCTTCACCACGCCCGAGGCGTTGGCGGCCGATCTGGCTGCGCGCGGACTGATCTGAACCTTGCCCGTCGCGGCGCTGCGTGGTCTAGTGCCGTCGATCCCAGCGAGGCCCTGCCATGCCCCATTTCACCGCTGCCGACGGCGCCCGGCTTTATTACACCGACGAGGGCCACGGCATTCCGCTGCTGTGCCTCGCCGGCCTGACCCGCACCGGCGCCGATTTCGACTATGTCGCGCCGCATCTGCCGCCGTTGCGGCTGATCCGGATGGATTATCGCGGGCGCGGGCGTTCGGATTGGACCGGGGCCGAGACCTATACAATCGTGCAGGAGGGCGCCGACGCGCTGGCGCTGCTCGACCATCTGGGGATCGAAAGCGCGGCGATTCTCGGCACCTCGCGCGGGGGGTTGATCGGCATGTATCTGTCGCTGGTGGCGCCCGATCGGCTGCGCGGGTTGATCCTGAACGACGTCGGCCCGGTGGTCGATCCGATGGGGCTGGCGCGGATCCAGGATTACATCGGTCACCGCCCCGCCGCGCGCAGCCATGCCGCCGCCGCCGTGGCGATGCAACTGGCGATGAGCGGCTTCGATGCCCCGTCCAGCCGTTGGATGGACGAGGCAAGGAAGCACTATGTCCAGACAGATCAAGGGCTTGACATCACCTATGACCCCGCCCTGCGGATGGCCTTTCAGGCGGCGATGGCGGCACCGCCCGTTGACCTCTGGCCGCTGTTCGACGCCGCCGCAAAGCGCCCGCTGGCCTTGATCCGCGGCGCCAATTCCGACCTGCTGACGCAGGCCACCGCCGACGAAATGGCCGAGCGTGCGCCCGCGATGATCCATGCCGAGGTGCCGGGGCGCGGCCATGTGCCCTTTCTCGACGAACCCGAGGCGCTGAGCGCCATTCACCGTTTTCTGGGACAATTGATATGAGCGACATCGCGATGATCGAGGCCGCAGCGGCACGGCTGGCGGGGTTTGCCCGGCGCACGCCGCTGTTGAACTCGCCGTTTCTGGACGAGATCGCCGGGCGCCGGGTCTGGGTCAAGGCCGAGTGCCTGCAGCATACCGGCAGCTTCAAGTTTCGCGGCGGCTGGAATGCGGTTTCGGCGCTGGGCCCTTTGGGCGTGCTGGCCTATTCCTCGGGCAACCATGCGCAGGGCGTGGCGCTGGCGGCGCGGATGAAGGGGATCCCGGCGGTGATTGTCATGCCCTCGGACGCACCGGCCATCAAGATCGCCAATACCCGCGCGCTGGGCGCCGAGGTGGTGGAATATGACCGCGCCACGGCCGACCGCGATGCGCTGGGCGCACGGATTGCGGCAGAACGCGGCCTGACTCTCATCAAGCCCTATGACATGGCCGAGGTGATCGCCGGGCAGGGCACCGTGGGGCTGGAGATCGCCGAACAGGCGGCGGACCAGGGCATCACGCAGGCCGAGGTCACCGTGCCCTGTGGTGGCGGCGGGCTGACCTCGGGCATTGCGCTGGCGCTGGAGGCCCGCGCGCCGGGGCTGCGCGTGCGCCCGGCAGAACCGGAAGACTTCGACGACGTGGCGCGCTCGCTGGCCAGTGGCACGCGCCAGCGCAACGCACGGCTGTCGGGCTCGATCTGCGACGCGATCATCACGCCCGAAGCGGGCGATCTGACCTGGCCGGTGATCCAGCGCCTCTGCGGCCCCGGTCATGCGATCACCGAGGACGAGGCGCTCAAGGCGATGGCCCTCGCCCATGACCGGCTGAAACTGGTGCTGGAACCGGGCGGCGCGGTGGCGCTGGCGGCGGCGCTGTTCCGGCCGGGGGCGGACACGGTGATCGCCGTCGCCTCGGGCGGCAATGTGGACCGCGCGATGATGGTGCGCGCGCTGCAATCGTGAGCCTGCCGGATCTCAGCGCGCTGGCCCAACCCGGCGCGCGGCTGGCGGTGCGCGCCACCCCCCGCGCGAAACGCGAGGCGATCGAGGCCGCAGCGGCGCCCGGAGATCCGTTGCGCATCTGGGTCACCGCCCCCGCCGACGAGGGCCGCGCCAACGAGGCGGTGCGCAAACTGCTGGCCAAGGCGCTGGGCATCGCGCCCTCGCGCCTGACCCTGCTGCGCGGCCAGACCGCGCGTGACAAGCTGTTTCAGGTCGAGTGACTCAATAGGTCTGCGGCCCGCGCGGGTTCAGCCGGTAAACGCCTTCGGGCAGGTCCAGCGCCGCGCGCAGTTCCTTGAGCTGATACATCGACAGATGCACCACCATTTCCTCGTCGGTGTCGGGGTCCACCTGGGTCAGCGTCACGCCGGCATCGTGGCTTTCGATCACCACATCCTCATGCAGGGGGCCGTCGCCCTCGTCGATGAGGGTGATGACCGTGGCGTCGAACTGATGCTCGATGGTGAACATGTGACCAGCCTAGCGCAGCCGCCTGCCATGGGCCATCCCCATCTTCGCTCGGCAAATATCCTCCGGGGTGGGTCCGAGGCGTCTCGGGAACGCCCCAGTGGGGCGTTCCAGCCGAGGACGCCGCGCCCGTGGCGCGGCTGGGGGAGGGGTGGAAAACCCCTCTCGGCGGGGAGTGCGGGGGGCTGGCCCCCCGCGCCCTGTTCAACCGCCACCGCTCAATCCGTCTCGGTCGCCCCAGCCGTGCCCAGCGCCACCCGCGCCACCTCGGTCTCGCCGAACAACAGCCGCGCCTCGGTCAGCCCTTCGGGCACCAGCCACAGCATCCGGCGCTCGGCGTCGCTGCCGATGTTGGTGCCGTTGAACTGGCTGTCGAGCACGCGCTGCATGAAGCGTTCGCCGACCAGTCCCAGCGTGGTGCCCTGGGCATCGACCAGCCGGAAGTCATGGGTGTGCCAGTTGAAGCGCTCGCTGCCGTCGACGTTGTTCGTGGCCAGCCCGGTCACCTCGACCTCGACCTCGGCCAGCAGATGGCCGGGAAGGGCGGTGATGGTCGAGGTCATCTGTGTCGCGTCCCGGCCATCCGACAATTGTGCCACCCGGAACCGGCGCACCCCGGTGACCCGGAAACTGGCGAAGCTGGCGGCGTCTTCTTGCGCCGAGGGGGCGGGAATGGCGATCACGCCCTCGAAACGCGCTTCGCCGCCGATGCGCAGCACCGCCTGGCTGACCGCCTTGGGCACCCGGAACAGCCCGTTCCAGTGGATATCGGCGTCCGTGGTTGGAAAATCGCGCGGGCGGCGGCCCGACAGGGTGCGGGTCTGCAGCGTCAACTGCCCCCAGGTGGGATAGCCGCCCAAGGGTGCCAGTTCGCTGCCATCGGGCAGCACCAGCCGGATATCGGCCACATTGACCTGCACACGTTCCAGCGTCTCGGACCAAGGCCCGTCAAAGACCGCGCGCACATCGATCAGCACATGCCCCGGCACATGCACCACCTCGGTCAGCCCGGCCGGACGCCAATCGCGTTCTTGCCAACTGACCACCGATTCATGCGAGCGCGCCGTCAGGCTGAGCGCTGTCAGATCGACCTGCGCGGCGGCGCAAAAGGCGGTCATCGCTGGCATGATCGCCAGCGTTGCCGCCCGAAGAAAGAGCGTTTTCATCATGAAATGACCTTTCCAAACCCCGCCACAGGGGCGGGCGCCCCAGCCTGCGCGCAGGCTGGGCATCGGTCAAGGGATCGGTTGTCGCAGCCGCCTCAGCTGCGGATGCCCGAGAACCTGGCCGCCCAGTCCTCGCGCTGCTCGTCGGAGATCTTGGCGAACAGGACCTCGGGCGTGGCAAAGCCGTGACCTGCAGGCAGCACGGCCAGCGCGGCGTTGACATCCGAGGGCCATGTCCAATCGTCTGTGCCCATCGCCGCCATCATCGTCTGCGCCGCGTCGGGGATGAAGGGCCGCGACAGCACGGCATAAAAACGGATCAGGTTCAGGGCGAGGCGCACCTGTGCGGCGGCACGTTCGGGGTCGGATTTGAAGGTGGACCAGGGTGCGGCCTCTTGCAGGTATTCGTTGCCCAGCGCCCAGATCGCCCGCAGTTCGGCGGCGGATTTGCGCACCTCCATCGCCTCCATCAGCGATTCATAGCTGCGCAGGCGTTCGGTCAGGTCAGCCACCAGTTGCGCCTCGCGCGGGCCCAGCGCGCCGCCTGCGGGCACCACTTCGCCGAATTTCGAGCGGCAGAACTTGGTCACCCGGCTGACGAGGTTGCCCAGCACATCGGCCAGATCCTTGTTCACCGAGGCCTGGAAATTCTCCCAGGTGAATTCGGAATCGCTCGATTCCGGGGCATGCGACAGCAGCCACCAGCGCCAGTAATCCGACGGCAGGATCGACAGCGCCTGATCCATGAACACGCCGCGCCCCTGCGAGGTGCTGAATTGGCCGCCGTCATAATTGAGGTAATTGAAGGACTTGAGATAGTCGACCAGCTTCCACGGCTCGCCCGACCCAATGATGGTGGCAGGGAAGCTGAGGGTGTGGAAGGGCACGTTGTCCTTGCCCATGAACTGGTAATAGGTGACATCCGCCGCGCCCTTGTCGGTGCGCCACCAGCGTTCCCATGCGGCGTCGCCCAGTCCGTTCGCCGCCGCCCATTCCGCCGTCCCGGCGATGTATTCGATGGGAGCGTCGAACCAGACATAGAAGACCTTGCCTTCCATTCCCGGCCAGGGTTCATCGCCCCGTTTCACCGGGATACCCCAATGCAGGTCGCGGGTGATGCCGCGGTCTTGCAACCCGTCGCCGTCATTGAGCCACTTCTTGGCGATCGAGGTCGTCAGGACCGGCCAATCGGTTTTCGAGTCGATCCAGGCCTCGAGCTTGTCGCGCAGGGCGCGCTGCCTCAGATACAGGTGCTTGGTGGCGCGCACTTCCAGGTTGGTCGAGCCCGAAATCGACGAACGCGGGTTGATAAGGTCGGTCGGATCGAGCTGCTTGGTGCATTCCTCGCACTGATCCCCGCGCGCATTCGGGTTGCCGCAGTTGGGGCAGGTGCCGGTGATATAGCGGTCGGGCAGAAAGCGGTTGTCGTCGATGGAGAAAACTTGCTTCTCGCTGACCTCCTCGATCAACCCGGCATCGGCCAGACGGCCGGCGAAATGCTGCGTCAGCCGGTGGTTCTGCGGGCTGGACGAGCGGCCGAAATGGTCGAACGACAGCCGGAATCCCCGGGCGATTTCAGCCTGCGCCGAATGCATCTCGGCACAGAACACATCGACAGGCTTGCCCGCCTTGGCGGCGGCCAGTTCAGCCGGCGTGCCGTGTTCATCCGTCGCACAGATGAACATCACTTCATGGCCGCGCGCCCGCATGTAGCGGGCGAACAGGTCGGCGGGCAACTGACTGCCGACCAGATTGCCCAGGTGCTTGATCCCGTTGATATAGGGAATGGCCGAGGTGATGAGGATGCGCGCCATGGCGGGGCAGTTCCTGTGCTGGAAGGGGCCGGTTTCGCCTGCGTCCTTACAGCATGGGACGGCGCGCTGCCATACCCTCGCTCACGGTGAATGCACCTTGCCGTGAAGGGTTTGCAACACGATTGACGCCTGCATCCCCGGCAGCGCAAGGTCTGATGCGTCGGCGATCCGCCCATTGACAAGAGGACTCTCCATGACTCGCATTCTTCGAACCCGTTTGACGATGACCACGGCGCTGGCGGCGCTGCTGCTGCCGGTGGCGGCGGGCGGCGCGCTGGCGCAGGTGTCCGGCTTTTCGATCGAGGTCAGCCCTTCGTTGGATCAATACACCCCGGTCCGCATCGGCGCGCGGGTGTTCGGCACCGCCACCGAACCGGCGGCCTCGTTCGTGCGCGGCTGCGTCGGCTCGGTGCTGCCCGAGGCGGCAGGCGCGGCCTTTGACGTCACCGAGGGTTTCGAGGCGCTGACCTTTACCGGGGCGGGCGCGGGCTTGCGCAGCCTGGTTCTGGGCACGCCGGATGGGCTGTATCGGTGCGCGCTGGCCAATGAGCAGGGCTTTGTCGCCACCAACCTCGCCGGTGCCGGTGCCGGGCGCTATACCGTCTGGCTGGGTGCCGATGAGGGCGCGGCGATCGACGCGCGGCTTTTCGTGTCGCAAAACCCGGTCTCGGCCATCGAGCTGTTCGGCCTCGACGTTGCGCTGCTGGGTGAACCGCGCTCGGGCCGGCTGGTTTATGCCGCCAGCGCCGAGGCGGGGCGTCAGGAGCTGGTCATCGGGGGGCGTCTGGTCGCCGACAGCGAACTGCGCCCGCTCGATGCGGCCGCGTGCTGGGGCTATGGCGGGCTTGATGCCGCCGATGTGGTGCTGACGCTGGATCAGGCGCAGCCGCGGTTCAGCCTCTTTGCCACCTCCGAGCGCGATCTGGTGCTGGCGGTGATCGACCCGGCGGGCAATGTGCATTGCAACGACGATGCCTATCAATTGAACCCCGGCGTCACGCTCGAGGGCGCGCAGGCGGGCGAGTATCACGTCTTTGTCGGTGGGTATTCGCAAGGCAGCGACGGCTCGGTCTATGACCTCTTTGCCTCCGAAGGGGCGCCGGCCTTTTCGAATGCCGCGGTTGATCTGAGCGCGCCGCCGCGCAACGGCTATGTCGCCTTTGACATCAACGCCGCCGGGCAGGGTCAGGTGCTGACAAGCGCCACGGTCAACGCCATCGACCCGGTGGAAATGCTGCCGACCGGCGCCTATTGCGCGGGCTTCACCGACCTGTCGGCGCCCGATCTGGTGATGTCGCTCGACGCGGCGCAGCCGATGATCTCGCTCTATGCCCGCTCGTCCTCGGATCTGACGATGGCGATCATGGCGCCCGATGGCAGCTGGAGCTGCAATGACGACGCCTTCGAGTTGAACCCCGGCATCAGCCTGACCGAGGCCCAGCCCGGCGATTATCTGGTTTGGGTCGGCGCCTATAATCCGGGCGACATGGCGCCCTATACGCTCTATGCCTCGATGGGCTCGCCGAACTGGCAGGGCAGCGTCGTGCCGGGCGGCGATGGGACGATGACCTCGACCGTCGTGCTGGATGTGGCGGCGGAACCGGCGCGCGGGCATGTCGAATTCGGCCCGGCCACGCGCATCGACCCGCGGGTGATCCTGGATATCGCGGCCAGCACCACCGATGCCTTTGGCATGGGCGAGGGCTGCGTCGGCTTCATCACCCCGTCGCGCGCCGATCTGGTGGTCGATGCCGCCGAGGGCCTGCCGCAGCTGATGATCTACATGGTCGGCGAAGTGGACGGCACGCTGATCGTGCAGGGGCCGGATGGCCAACTGCACTGCAATGACGACTTCGAGATGCTGAACCCCGGCGTGATGATCCAGAACCCGCTGCCGGGCGCCTATTCGGTCTTTGCCGGCAGCTACGCCGGGGCCGGTGGCCCGGCGACGCTGGGCGTCACCATCGCCAGCCCGGCCTGGGTCATGGACCGCGAAAACTGAGACCGCCTTGCCCCCGGACCGCGCAGGCCCGGGGGCACCCATTTGCGCCAGCGCTGACCGGGGGACAACCGATGCGCCTTTTCGCCTTTCACCAGACCGGACTGGCCGGCGCCCTCGCCGCGCTGCTTGCCGCGGCGACAATGATGGCCCTGCCGCAGAGCGCCCTTGCGCAGGCCAATACCTGCCGCTGGGCCAATGACAACGAATGCGACGAGTCGCGGTATGGCGGCACCGGTGCTTGCGACAGCGGCACCGACGCCAATGACTGCCGCGCCGAGGCTGCCGCCTGGCAACGACTGATGGCCGCTGTCCCGGCCAATATCCGCAACGGGCTGGGCACCGACACCTGCCGCTGGGCCTATGACCGCGAATGCGACGACATCAACTATGGCGGCACCGGCGCCTGCACGCCGGGCTCGGACGCCACCGACTGCCGCGCGCTGGCGATCGGCGGCGATGAAAGCTGCCGATGGTCGCGCGACAACGAATGCGACGAACCCGGCATCGGCACCGGGGTCTGCACCTCGGGCACCGACACTGCCGATTGCGCGCCTGTCGCCTTCTTGCGCAACCGCACCAACACCTGCGAGACGGCCTTCAACAGCATCTGCGAGGAACCCGGCCACGCCAACGGCACCTGCCGCGCCTGGACCGACACCGCCGATTGCGTCGGCCGCCAGCGCCCGGTGCAGGCCCGCGACCATTACTTTGGTCAGGATGACCGCGTCCTTGTCGATGTCACCCAGATGCCGTGGCGCGCCGTCGGCCTGCTGACACTCGAAGATGGCTCGTGCACCGGCATCCTGATCGCCCCGCGCCTCGTCGCCACCGCGGCGCATTGCATGCAGGGCGAGGGCGGCCGTCAGGCCAAGGTCATCAGCTTCCGCGCCGGCGCCCGCGGCGACGGCGAGCAGGGCACCGCCAATGTGGTCAGCGCCGAGGTTGCCCCCGATTATTCGGATGAAAGCGCCGCCCCCGGTGGCGGCAATGGCGACGACTGGGCGATCCTGACGCTGGACCGCGATCTGGGCCGCGAGGTCGGCTTTGTGCGGCCCTATGTGCTGGGCAAGGACGACATCACCGCCATCCGCGCCGGCGAGTTCCGCATCAGTCAGGCGGGCTATAGCTGGGACACCGGGCGTTACCTGTCGGGCCACATGAACTGCCTGATCCTGAACGCCTATCGCGACGGCTCGATGATCCACACCTGCGACACCACGCGCGGCGATTCCGGCTCGCCCATCATGGCGCAGATCAATGGCGAGTGGCGGCTGATCGCGGTGGACAGCCAGTTCTTTGACCCGCAGCCGCCCTATCCGCAGATGTCCTCGTCGCATCTGGCGGTCGATACCCGCGCCTTTGCCGAGGAACTGCGCCGCGCTGGGGCGCTGGACTGAGCCAAAAGGGGCGCGCGGTTCACCGCCGTGCGCCTGCCCTGCCGGGCGTCAGTCGATGACCTTTTTCACGAATTGCGACTTCAGCCCGATCTGGCCGATGCCGGGGACCTTGCAGTCGATGTCGTGGTCACCCGCGACCAGCCGGATGCCACGCACCTTGGTGCCGACCTTGATGACCCCGGACGAGCCCTTGAGCTTGAGGTCCTTGATGACCGTCACCGTGTCGCCATCCGCCAGCACATTGCCCACCGAGTCGCGCACCTCGGCCTCGGCCTCGCCGCCGGGCGCCCATTCGTGCCCGCACTCCGGGCAAACCAGCAGGGACTCGGCCTCATAGGTAAAGGCAGAACGGCATTCGGGGCACGGAGGCAGGGACTCGGTCATGCTGCGGCCTATAGCGCCTGCACCGGGGCAGGGGAAGGGCGCTGTGGTCCTGGGGGATGCGCACACCCGCTGTCGCGCGCCACCTCTCGCCATGACCCGGCAAGGCGGGACCGCCGCATGTGGCTCGCCAGCGAATCTTGCAGAGTTTGACAGCAATATCTGCAGCAGAGGCGGATCTAGCTTGCCGTTGCGTGTTCAGGGAAACTCATCCGTTAGAGCATTGCCAAATCGACAGGTGTGACCGACTGCTTTGCGTTGATCCTTGCCGCCTAGCGACAATCATCGACGGCCTGCCGTCTCAATTGGGCTAAATTTCGTCGGTCCAAGCCTCGTCCAGGGCCTCCGGCGGCGGCAGGTGGCCATAGAATGCCTGGCGGTGTAGATGAATGTTGATGCGCGCTGAATACATCTTTGGCATGGAGTCAATTGCGAAGGTCTGCCCAGCGGCAGCGCCCTCTATCAACTGCTCGCCCCATATGCCCAAGCCGCCCGTCCACTTCCCCTTCTCCCCAATGATCCTCTTGGCAGCGGTCATAAATGACACCGGGTCATCGTTGTCGCGTGCGATGACCCAGCCCTTGTCGGTCGGGTAGTCAATCCGGTTTTTAGGGGCGCTGGCGTGTCCATAGGCGCGCGGCTTTGTGGAACCCCAATCAGCATATATGATCCGAGGGTGGTTCGTCGCCTGCCTGATCTGGCCGATGAGATCTCGGTTGAAGGCGGCCTCGACGGCGGGGTCAGGTTTGGGCATCGCGGGCCTCCTTGCGAAGCTGGGTGATCGTCTCGGCGGCGCGGGCCAGCGCCGCGCGGTGGTCAGGCAAACCGATGACTGCCGAGTAATCGCTGACCGTGTAGATCAGCGCCAAAACCTCGGTCACGGCCCGTGGGTCTGGCGGGTTGGGGATCAGGTATTGCCGGATGATCAGGGCTGACCGCAGGCAGGCCGAGCGCACGGCCCCATCGCGGCCAATCCAGAAATCCGCCCGCGCGGCCATGTCATTCGCCACCTGCGCCGGGGATGCCATCACGCCACCTCGCGGAAGGTCAGCAGAAAGGGGGTGTCGCGCCAAAACGCGATGCGGCCTTCGCGGCCCAGATGCCGCACGATGCGGTGGCGGCCGAACATCCAGGCGGCAGCCAGCACCCACCAGCGCGCAGCCTTGAAATGCGCGTTCGCGACGAAGATCAGCGAGGCGGTGGCTTCGTCGTTCATCACCCTGCGTCATCCTCAGCCAAGCGCACACGGCCCGGGCGGAAGATCGAGCGGTTCACGGCCATGAAGCCCTGCTCGATGTGCGTGCGGCCGATGGCCAGCCAGCGTTTGTCGGTCTTGTCGAGGGCGGCGAGATCGTCGAGGGAGCGCAGCAGCTTTTCCTCGGTGCGCTTCATGATGTTAACCAGTTCCACCGCGGCCTCGGATTGCGGCTGGTAGCCGGCAACAGGCAGACCTTTGTGTTTCTCGCTCATTGAGCCACCCCCAGAATTTGCGCCTTGATCTGTTCGGCCGTCTCGGCAGTGATGCCGCGCGCCTTTGCGACGGTCTTGACCGCGTCATCCACACGGGCGGCGAAGTCCGCCTCGGCCTTGCGCCGGCGATCTGTGCTGATCGATTGCGCCTGAACCGCCTGCCGGAAGGCTGTCGCCAGCTGCATCACGCTCTTCGCGTCGATCCCGTCCTCATCGGCTTCAGCCAGCATCGTCAACACCAGCGACTTGACCGTTTCTGCCGCCATAATGGTCAGGTTGTCGGCGTCCGCCGGGTCGAACTTGTCGGCCAGCGCCGCCACGATGGTGCGGGTCTGGTCAAGGCGCCGGGTTAGCCGCGCCAGCCGCATCGAATAGCGGTTGAAGCTGCTGAAGGCGGGGATCGCGAATTCCAGTTCGCCCCGATGCTCCTTCATCAGCGCCTCGCAACGCGTGATGAACTCGGCATAGATGTCGGTCTGGGTCTTTTCGCGGGCGGAAAGTTCCTGCGCCGCCCAGGCGATGATTCCATCGGCCTCGGGCGGCATCAGGTCGAAAGACGACAGGCGGCCGCGGCCGCGGGGCGCTTCGGCCATGGGTTAACCCCCTGGGCGCGAGGGGCGCTGGATGCCCTCGATTGCGATCTCGCGCGACAGGTGGCGGGCGCCTTTGGCGCTCAACGTCGCCACCAGCAGACTGCCTGCCGCCATGACCACCACGGCGCCCATGTCGGCCAGCCAGCGCAACTCGTCATGCAGCCAGTCGCGGTCCTTGCGGATGCCCGGCATAGGGTGTGGCCCAGTGGATCTCGCAGCCCAGCCCGACAAAGAGGCCGGGGATGTCGTCCTCGCGCACCTTGAACCGGAACCGGGTCTGGGTGCCGCCGGTGATCAGCTTGGCGGCGAACTCGCGCCCGTTGTCGAGCACCACATGCTCGGGGATACCCCAGTCGGCGATCATGTCGCCAGCGGCCAGCAGCACGGCGTTGGAATTGGCGGTCAGGTCCAGCCGCCAAGACAGGATGCGGCC